>Ga0247610_10000198_pt1 | contig 99673 bp, 80 predicted proteins | sample 174DNAGHGhighgp2_FD_193483 | JGI IMG/M metagenome (GOLD analysis project Ga0247610, IMG submission 193483) | Sheep rumen microbial communities from Palmerston North, Manawatu-Wanganui, New Zealand - 1742 DNA GHGhigh gp2 | ecosystem: Host-associated > Mammals > Digestive system > Stomach > Rumen... | reverse complement strand
CGTTTTTAATATAACATTATAATTTACCCCTCGTTTCGTATCGTCAAGATTATCCAGAATACCGTCGTCACGCACTTCAATATTTCCGATCCCGTCAGGATACAAACATGTTGTTCCGGCTTTAATTATCGGAAGCACTTGATAAGGCAATATGGTATAATTAGGCAACATCCCCCGACTAAAAGTCAGCATCCACTTGTTACTGACATTAGAAAGAGTTATATTGGGCATAGTATAAGCAATCATTCCCTTATTGATATTTGTATTCCCATCGGTTATGCGTGAAAAACCGAAACAATCATAATAAGCGCGCTTTGAGGCATTAAAGGCACATAAGCGACCGGCACGAATTTTTTTATTAAAAATCATTATTCATCTCCTAAAAAATTAAAACTATCCGGCGTCGGGGTAATTGACACCGACACATTTTCTGCTTCCGGCAACACAATTTTAAGCTCGACATTACCGTTATCATCGGTGTTTCCGGTTGCAATCGCACTCCATACCAAATGCGAACAATCTTTAATGTCAGCATCATTGACCACCAACCAATCTGCCGAAGTTACACCGACCAAATCATAGATTTTGACATTTCTACCGCCACTTCCGGCATTACCGCAATAAACCAAAAGATTGCGCAAATTCGGTGAAAGTGCGGCATTATAAATATGATCTCCGTCAGGGTTTACCGGCAACTCAAGTCCGTCAATCACAATCTCGGTAAAAGAGTTATCCGTTTTATCCCAATAAAAGAAATATACACCGGTGGTAGTGCCGATAAAAAGGATATTTGTTCGGCTGTCAAAATGTGCAATTGCTGCCTCGGTTGTAAACCGATAGAGCGGAGAAGATGCACCGATTGGTGTCACCCCGCCTTCACCGTCAGATACATAAATTTTTAAATGGCATGTGCCGCTGCCGGCTACATAATCAGTATCAGAATAAGACAAATAATTCTTATTATAAATTGTCCCATGCGGCTCAACAGCAAACAAATAATCACCGACATCAAGACCTGTATAAGCCACAATAAACCCTGCTAACGCAGAAGAACCGACCTCCGTAAAAGCATCATTTGCAAAACCAAACAAATGAAACGTCATATTTGTATCTTGCACAAAGAGCAAATTAGCATTTTCATCAGCTCCGTGTGTGGCATAATTAAACGCACGCGAAAAGACCACAGCCTGAACACTTTTAGTTTCCCAATCGTAAGAATATACCGAGCAATCAAGAGATGAAACGGCATAATCATAGTCGCCGAATTTTCCGGCATAATAAATATTATTTTGGCTGATATTATCCGCACGTGTTTCATCAAATATCAAATAATGTTTTCCGCCTGCCACAAAAAAATCCCCTTGCAAAAGTGAGCGAAACGTTACATTCTCTAAAGCATCTATTTGAAAAGCGCCGGCCAATGCCTGCCACCCCGTTGAGTATTTTAAATACTGCAACGAATTATCAAAGCCAGGTGCCGGACACACGACAATTGCATCATTTAAGAAAAACGGCGCCACATATGTATTATTTGCCGCAGCCGTTCCTGAAACTGTTGCCGTATAAGATTGTTCAACATTAAAATCCACCTGTTTAACAAATACTTTATCATCTTTATGAAGTATTTGTGATGGAAGCGGCTTAGCATACACAAGAGTTTCTTTACCGCCGACAAGACTGTTTGTTTGACCTATCATAAAAGCACTCCTAAAAAAAATTAAATTACGGGCACAAGTGCCCAGCCACCGCGGCTTGAGCGGCACCCGCCGTGTAGGCGGCGACAAAGTCGCACGGCGCACAAAAGAAAAAGGCATTTTTTGTTACCAAAAAATGCCTGTGCGCCGCCCATATCTGCTAAAAAACAGATACAAAAAAAGCGCCCGAAACCGGACGCAAAAAACCAATTATAGAGAAGTCATACACCGCCTCTGACATAATGTCAATAGGTTACGGGGGCAAACTAAAAATATTTTTATTATCCTATCTTCCCCTCAACAGAACTCTCATCTTCAAGTCTCCTCCCCCTCGTGAGACACATATAAGTGTGTCGAACAAACCCGAGGGGGGAGGATTAAGGTGGGGGTGGCAAAAAGTATGAACATTACACGACTAAAAGTTACCCACAAGCTCGCCAGCGTGAGAAATCGCGCTCGCTTATGGATAACTTTTTCCTATCTTCCGACAGAATAAAGTGATGCAGGTACCGCTGGCACAAATTTTGAGTGGATAGAAGCTCAACGTTACTCACCTCCCGCCCCTTTTAAGGCGGTAAATTTTGAGTGGATGGAAGCGAATGTCCGGTGGGGCAAATCCTAGTTTACAAAGAGGTAAATGAATTTGCCCCAATCCGGCCTCCATTCGCAATCAGACACCAAAATTTACCCCTTAAAACATACGCTTGCGGCGGAAAAAGAGTATAGTAGCCACCGTTGCGATAGCGGAGATACCGATAACCACCCAAAAACCGTTCGGGTTGTCAGCATAAGCCACCGGCACATTCATCCCCCAAAAAGAGGCAAGCATGGTCGGAATAGAAAGAATAATCGTGATAGCAGCCAAAAATTTCATAATCTGGTTTACATTATTGTTGATAATGCTGGCAAATCCGTCCATCATGCCTTCCAAAATGGAGCGGTGCATATCAACCATTTCTATAGCCTGCTTATTTTCAATGATAACATCATCAAGAAGCTCTTCATCATCGGCCGTAAAGCTGACCAAACGGGTGACGGCCGGCATTTTTAAAAGACGTAACAGCTTTAAGAGCACAAGATGATTATCTTTCAAGGCGGTTGTAAAGTAAACGAGCGACTTTTGAATCTCCATCAACTGAAACAACTCTTTATTAGAGGTTGTTTTCCGGAGCGCATATTCAATATCCTCGGTGCGCTTATTGATAATCATCAAATATTTCAAATAGAATTGCGTGCATTTATAGAGAATATTTAAGAGAAATGCCGCACGGTTACGCGTATCAAAAGTGTGTGCCGTTGAGCGGTTAAACGAGTTAAGCACACGGTTATCACGTGCACAAATGGTAATAAAGTTCTTTGCGGTTAAGATGAGCCCGCACGGGAGCGTATCAAAATTGCCCTCGTCATCTAAAAGCGGCAAGTTAATAATGATTGCCAAAGAATTGGGTTCTTGCTCAATACGTGAGCGCTCATCGGCGTCAAGAGAATTGCTCAATAAATCATAATCCACCTTTAGATGACTGGCGATATACTGCAGTTCATCTTCATTCGGATTGATAAGAGATAACCAAGAAAACGGGATAAGTTTACCTTTTTTGAGCTTTGCGAGTTTGCCGTTGTCTTCAGATTTATAGATTCTAAACATCGCACCCACCCCCCATATTAACTCAAAAATAGTGGTGCGGCCAAGAAGACTTGAACTTCCACGGGCTTAGCCCATAACGACCTCAACGTTACGCGTCTACCAATTCCGCCATGGCCGCACATCATCAAAACACCAATGAGATATACTACTTTTTTTTAATAATCAAGCATTTTTTAAGTGTGTGAATAAATAAAAGCAGATTGCTCAAAGAACAACCTGCTTTTTTAGGACATTTTTTTATAAAAAGTTACAATTCAGCACTGTTCCTTTTATTGAAAACAGCGGCAATCATACCTTCTGCCTTTTGCCTTCTTTCCATGCGTGACGGATCTTTAAGATCAGCTGTCATATCATCAGCCAATTCCTTCAAATCTTTGGTTCTCAACGCTTCAATCTTCAAAGCAACCAATTCTTTTTTAATCTGTTCGTCGGTCATTTCCGGATTTTCTTTCTTTCTGCCGATCATAACTTGATTAGCAAAGTGATCAGCCGCCTGAATTTGATATTCGGTCGGTTTTTTACCGGTTACTTCATTAACAATATTGGCAAAATCCACTTTAGCTTCATCAGCCTGTGCTCTTAATTCGTCTTTTGTGCTCATAACAGCCTCCTGTAAAAATAGTCTTTATTACCTCTAAAAAGGATTATATCATAAATCAGACCAAGGTGTCAAATAAAAAACATCACCAAAGTAACATTTTTTACTATCTGCATCGATATTTAATCAACTCATCTAAACCGCGACACAACATCCCCTTAACTTCATCATTAAAATAAAGTTTTTCTCTGGCGCTCATTTTGGTCGGAGCTTTGATTTCCTTTTCTTCCAACACAATCCGATACACAATCGGTAACAGGTTTTTGGAAAGCCGGCCGATAGCATGGCGAAACCGCTCTGCCGAATATCCCTCATGCATATCTCGCGTCACGGCAGGCGACACATCAACATAAATCTCATCATAGTCGCGTGTCAGCCTTGCCCCCTTTTGCCAAGCAACAAAATCGTTATAAAGCCTTTTACCGATAAGGAGTCTGTCCTCGGCACTATACGGTTGAATATATTTGCAGTTGACCAAATACTTGCGCTCAAGCCACCCCAAACGATAATATTTTTCCAACAAAAACACCGATTCTTTAGCTCTTTTTAGCGATTCCCTGCTCATGTTTTTTCCCCTCAGCATACACCATATCCAAAATCTTATCAAAATCCGCAAACAAACCGTAATCAACTGCGGTGCGATACTTTTTCCCCAACGTAAAATCCCTAAAGACCTTCTCACCCACCGCCTCTTTAACCTTGACGTTAAACACATAATCAACCGCCTTAACATAAACCGGAAACAAATATTTACATTGCCCGCGTTTAATGTCTTCTTCCATCAGATACCTTTCTGGAGAAAGCGGCAAATCATCTTTTACCACGCGCTTTTCATAAGGATAAAGATATTCCTTAAACTGCGCCACCGTCGGCACAAATTGCCCGTTTTTACCCTTGCGATACGACTTCAAAGCCTTATGAATATCCTCCAGTTCAAAAGGCTCCAAAACCTCCGCCCAAATTTCCTCATCAATTTGCGCGGGCTTTCCAAATCCGCTATACATTTGTTTTATGTTTAAGAAAAAATAGTCACTTTTATTTGTCATCATCGTTCTCCCTGTTGATGTCATATTTTTCCACCCGATGCATAAATCTGGCAAAGGGCAATGAATTATCGTTTTTCAACTGTTCTTCCGTGAGATTCAGTTCGCGCGGCACATTTTGCCTTGACAACGCGGATAACTGCACCGTTTCTGTCGCGGTGTTTTTCCCCTCTTTCAGACGATGTTTCAATTCGTGCCAATAGTCCTCATCATCACATTCAAGAGCATTACCCTTTTTCAGTGCGTTTTGCGAGCGTGCATGCCATAATTTAAGCGTTGCCTGCCAATTTTTAATCGGCGTTGAACCGACCATCCAACCATGTGATTCATAAAAATTCACAAAGTTTTCGGCATCAACGCTAAGCCCTTTGGCCGTTACATAATTTTGCACCTCATCCACACTCGGCGGCACAAAATTCCCCCTTTTACGCGGCATTGAAAACATTGAATTTTGTTCATCAGAAAATAAATTTAAATTATATTTATTTTTAAACTCAGATTCTTTTGCTTCTTTTCTTAATAACCGCCGGTCAACCGCAAAGTCAAGCGACGCTTGAGCGGATTTTTTTAAGAGTCTGGCCTTCACCCCTTTGGCACTCAGTTCGCGCATATGTTTCTTTTTTGCCAAGCGCTCTTCTTGGAGTTTCATAATATACTGATAAACATTACGAAGCGCCAAGTTCTCGCCCGCATATACGCCATCCAACAAAGCGGTTAAAAGCTCACCTCTTTCGCTCATTTCAAGCGTTGCCAACACAAATTTCAAGTCCACATTCAGCACAATCTCATCCATCTGCTTTTGCTTTCATTCAGAGGTTTTACCACAAAAAAACAGTCCTTAAGGGCTAAAAAAGTCTTAAAGCCCCACACCCTACCCGTGAGGGTAGAAGTCCGAATAGTCCAGATAGTCCGAGAAAATTGCTCGTTAAGAGCAACAAGAAGTCCTAAAAAATCAAGCCGACATAACCGGTTATATACTTTACGCACAAACAAATTTTGTCTGCTTGACAATACAGGATATTGCATATATTAGTTTTCATACAATGTCAAGAGTTATCAACGACTGTTCAAAAAAAATTTTTTAAGTATATGATACATAAAAAGGGAGAAACAAAATGGCGGATTTATTAGCAATCAGAAAACGTTTGGAAAAAGCGATTATCTCCGGCGGACACACTTTCCGCGAAGTATCGCTGAAAATCGGTCGTAAAGATTCTTATATCCAACAATACATTAAATACGGTTTCCCCAAGCGCCTGAACGAGCTGGATCGTCACAAGGTTTGCCAACTCTTAAACATTGCCGAAGAAGACCTTTTGGATGATGATTTGAAGCAAAACGGCATCACCGACACAATCTTTTTAGATGCCGAAGGGGCAAACGACGCCGCCAAAGATTTTTCCGTAATTGATATTTTGGCGCCGCGTGCCGAATCACCGCTTAACTTAATGACCATCGGTAAATTAGCCATCAATCAAAAAGAGTTTTACGGCTGGTTTAATGCCAATCCGCTTAACTTAAAAATCTTGCGCCAAACCGGTGACAGTATGGAGCCGACCATTGCATCCGGAAGTTTGGTAATTTACGATACCGAACAAAAAGAATATACCGGCGAAGGCATTTATCTCATCAATTATGATAATCACTTGGCTTTCAAACGGCTTCAAAAATACAGTGGCGAAGCTTTTGTGATTAAATCCGAAAACCCACGTTATCAGGATATCCGTTGCGCCGGAGATGAATTTGAAATTTTAGGGCGCGCCGTAAATGCCTTAAGTGCACGCTCTTTATAATCGGCATATTCACAAGCACTACATACATATTTATAGACTTGCGTTATGGTTTTGCCCGCTCTATATATGAATTATCATATAAACGGAGAAAAACCATGAATATACGACAAAAAATTGCCAAATTACAACAACAAATCAAATTGCGAGAGCTTACCGATGACGGGTATTTCATCAGCCGTCAATATCGTGAAGATTGCCGCGCCCTGTATGAGTTGAAACGGCTTTTGCAAACAAGACATTAAAACTGATTTTTGTCAAATTTGGTATTGACACAGGGCTCTTTTTATGATAAGGTGGCACCCAGTTTAATCATTTCGTGAAGCGGACTATGGAAAAAGTAACAATCATCATGCCGGTCTATAACTGTGAAAAGTATATAGACCACACCGTGCAATCAGTCATCAATCAAACCTATCCCAACTGGGAATTGTTAATTATAGATGATGCATCAACCGACAGGTCATTGGAAAAAGCATGTGAATACATGCACAAAGACAAACGAATTCACGTATCCTATTACCTTAATAACCAAGGTGTCAGCGCGTGCCGCAATTCCGGATTAAAGTCAGCGCGCGGTGATTATGTGGCATTTTTGGATGCTGATGATTTATGGTCTGATAATAAATTGGAAAAGCAGTTGGCGTTTATGAAAGAAAAAGACGCAAACTTTTCACACACGTCATACGGCTTTATCAACGCAGAAGGTGACGTTATGGACATCGGTCAATTAAACGTCAAAGATGAAGTCAGTATCAAAGATTATATGAAAACCACGCAGATTGATACCTCAACCGTAATGTATAATCGCAAACGTATACCTGATTTACAATTTCCGAAAGACAGGAAATTGTGCGAAGATGCAAGGGTATGGATGCACTATATGCGCAAAGGTGAGAAATTTCACGGCTTAAACGAGGTTTTAACTTTGTATCGCGTGCGCCCCGGACAATTAAGCGGTAACAAATTAAAAATGGCGATAAATACATTAAGACGCTATATCAAAGAAAAAGATATTCCGGCCTACAAGAAATTATTTTATTTCATGAGTTATGCCTATAACGGCGTCAAGAAACGCAGAATCAAAAACAACCTGAACATGCCTGAGATTTATCAACACTTTAACTGCCATAAGAAATAATACTTATACGGCTCACACACTATAAAAAACGTTACTCCCCTCGAGGCTCTTTTAAGGCGGAAAATTTTGCGAGAGAACCGTGGATGTCCTCCGAGGAGCACGAGCATACATAGAAGTATGTGACGCGACAAAGTGAGGCTTCCATCCGCGAGTCATATCACAAAATTTCCCCCTTAAAAAAATTTTTTCTTGACATTTCCACATTATCATCTATCTTAAAATTGTTCTTGGTGCTTGAAGGGCTTATAAGCAGAGAACAAGTAAAAACTGAGCCGGTTTGATGATATAAAAGATTCTGCAATCTTACTCACTTAGCGGCTCCTGAATATAAAGGAGTTTTTTTATGTCAAAATTCAAATATAAACATGGGCTTTCCATTATGCGTGCACAACCGTTTCACATCGGTCATCAAAAATTGGTGGATCAGATGCTAAAGGATTGCGAACGCGTGACCGTTGCCTTGGGTTCGATTCAAGAACAAGGCACGGCAAGAAATCCCTTAAATTACACCACCAGAAAAAAGATGATACAAAATATCTATCGCGATACGCCGGAATATGAACGGCTTAAAATCATCGGCTTGTTTGATATCAATAACCCTGCCGAATGGGGCGAGTTTGTGCTTGATTTCATGAAAGAGAGCTTTCCTGATTTAGAGCTCCCCGATGTTTACTATGCCGGCTCGGAATACGATGCGCACTGGTTTAAGGAGTGCTTCAAACATATTGAGCTGGTGGACAGAACCGACCCGTCGTTTCCGTTTGTCACAGGAACCATGGTGCGCGATATGATAAAGTTTGGAGACGCGCGTTGGAAAAACTTTGTGGACCCCAAAAACCACCATATTATTGAAGAATACTTTAACAAGAAAAAAGGTATTATTTAACCGCTCGCGTCTGCGTCTTTCGCAGGGCTTATGAAAGACAGACGTAAATTTCACCTGATAAGCCGAAAAGGAATATGAAAATGACTGATATTTTACTAAGAATAGATTTTCAAAACGATTTCGTGCATGAACACGGCGCTTTGAGCATAAAAAATCCGGATTTGATAGAGGCGCACCAAAAATTTGCGGATAACCTCTTTTCCACCACCTTTGATGAAATCATTGAAACTTATGACACCCATTTTGCCGAAACTTATCCGCTGACCACCGAAGCCTTAAGCTATCCGCCGCATTGTATTTTCGGCTCTTGGGGCTGGCAACAGGCCGCACCGTTTAAGCCGGAATTAGAGACAACCAAACTTTATAAATCTACCACCAACCTTTGGAACGAAATCCCGCAATATCAAAAACTAAAAGAGAGTTGGAAAGGTAAAAACGTTTATCTCTGCGGTCTTTTAAGCGATGTCTGCGTCAAAGAGGCAATGAACGGTCTTTTGAAAAAAGGTGCCAACGTCATCATCTTAGATGACCTCTGCCAAGGGATAGATAAACAAATTTCAGATATCATAAAAGAAGAAGTTTATCAACCTTTTATTGAAACCGGCAGATTAAAAACCATCACCACCGCCCAGTTCTTTCGCAGTGCGTTACGCGATAAAAAAGTTCAACACAATTTAGTTCATAAAAATTTAGGAGAATAGAGATGAGAAAAACCTTAAACACCCGCCCCAACATTTTGGCAACCGGCACCCCGCTGTTTTGCGACCTGTATCATTTAACCATGGCACAAGCTTGGTTTTTAGATGGCAAAGCTGATGAGATAAAAACCTCTGAAGCCTTTTTTAGACGTTGTCCGTTTGGCGGCAGTTATCTTTTATGCGCCGGTTTAAGAGAGTTCTCCGAATGGCTTGATAATTGGCATTTTGAAAAAGAAGATATTGATTACTTAAGAACCGAAAAAAATGCCGATGGCACACCCAAATTTGATAAGCGATTCTTAAAGTTTTTAGAGGGGCAAAAACTGAACCTGACCATCCGCGCCGTGCCGGAAGGTGAAATTGTTTTCCCCAATGAACCCGTTTATTCCGTTACCGGTCCGACCTGGCAGGTTGATTTGGTGGAAGCCGCATTGTTAAATATCTTTAATGCCGAGAGCTTAATTGCCACCAAAACCGCGCGCATGGTTTATGCCGCATCCCTTGACGGCAAAAAACGCCCGCTTTTGGAATTCGGCTTAAGGCGCGGACACGAACTCGGCGGTTTTTCAGAAACAAGAGCCGCATTTATCGGCGGTGCTTGCGGCACATCTAACACCGCCGCGGCAAAGCATTACGGCATACCGGCATCCGGCACCATGGCACATTCCTTTGTCATGAGCTATGAACACGAAATTGACGCATTTAAGGCTTTTATGCGCTTTAACCCCGGCAACACCACTCTGCTTGTCGATACTTATGACACCCGCGAGGGCATAAAAAACGCCATTGAAGCTACCAAAGAAACCGGACTTCCGCTAATGGGTATGCGTGTTGACTCAGGCGACCTCGCCTATTGGGCAAAAGAGGCACGCACCATGATTGATAAAGAAAAAGGCAATCCCTTATTTGATAACGTCAAACTGGTTGCTTCAAACGATTTGGATGAACACTTGATAGAAAATCTCGTCATGGTGCAAAAAGCCCCGTATGATATTTTTGCCGCCGGCACTAAGCTTGTAACCGCTTATGACACACCGGCACTAGGTGGAGTGTTTAAGACCAAGCAATATATGGGCAAACCGCGGATAAAAGTTGCTGAGGGCAAAACCACTATCCCCGGCGCGACCGATGTCATCCGCATTGTGCGCAATGATAAATACGAAGGCGATATTATTTGCCGTGCCGATGATAATACCCTTATTAAAAACGACGAATTGGCACATAATGTCACTTCTTATACCCTAAATAGCTTAAACGGCACAAAACTGACCTTCAACAAGGGAGAAGAGGCATACAAACTTTTGATAACTCTGATGAAGGACGGCAAGTTTGTGCATGAACCGGAAGCGGATTTAACCAAACTGCAACACCGCGCCGCAGCCAATTTGGCTCGCCTTGACTCGAGTTATAAACGTCTTGCCAATTCTCACCTTTACGGTGTCGGATTAGAGCAGGAATTATACACCATTCGCCAAAACTTGGTTAACGAGCACTTAGGGAGATAAACAATGGAAAAACTGTGGAACACCTTAAAAGAAGGACTTAAAAACTATTGTGATAACAATGGTTTTAATCAAGTAATTTTAGGCTTATCGGGCGGATTAGATTCCGCCCTCACCGCCGTTTTGGCAGCCGATACCTTAGGCGGTCAAAATGTCAAAGCGATTATGATGAAAACCAAATTTACTTCTGATTTGAGCTTAAGTATTGCCCGCGAAATCGCCAAACTCAATCACCTTGATTTTAAAGAAATTAATATTGAACCGCTGGTAAAAAACGAAACAGAGTTTTTGCGCGAGATGTTTGGGGTTACCCCTAAAGGCATTGTCATTGAAAATTTGCAAGCACGGATTAGAGGGCAGTTGTTAATGGCCGTTTCAAACCAAACCGGCGGGTTAGTGTTAGCATGCGGTAACAAGTCCGAGATATATACCGGCTACTGCACGCTATATGGCGATACCTGCGGGGGGTTAGCCCCCATCGGCGGCGTTTATAAATCAGAGATTTTCAAGCTTGCCAAGTGGCGCAACAGTCTAAATCACACCTTGCCCGAAAGTGTGATTACAAGAGCCCCGTCGGCAGAGTTGGCAGAAGGACAGATTGATGAAAATTCGCTTCCGCCGTATGCCGTATTAGATGAAGTATTAAAACACTTGGTTGATGAAAAAAAGAGTATCGCCGAAACGGTGAATGCGGGCTTTGATAAAGAGCTGGTAAACCGTGTTGACGGACTTATTCGCCGTTCGGCTTTCAAACGCAAACAGTTAGCAGAGATCATCCCTGTTTAACGGGCACAAGTGCCCAGCCGCCGCGGCTTGAGCGGAGCCTCGCGGCTTGAGCGGCGACGAAGTCGCTCATACGCCGCGCTTTAGCCCCTAAAAATTTTTTGTAAACAAAAAATTTTTGCGCGGCATATTTCATACATTTTTCTTAAAACCTCACCCATAAAAAAGTTCTCCACAAGGTTTGCTTGTGTGTTAAAGCACATAAACCTTATAGATAACTTCCATTCTCTACCCACCATTTTTTTATTATCATCTAACCCTTTGTTTTATCCACCAAAGCGCATTTTAAACTTGTTTTCTCTTTTCCGAAGTGCTATCTTATCTAAAAGCACAAGAAAAGAGAGAGAAAAAATGAAAAAAACGCCAAAAAAGCCCCAAAAAACAAGTTTGATAAAAAAAGCTCTGATAACCCTCGGCCTCATCACCGCGCCGATATTATCTGGTGCGACAACATCTCAACCGAAAACAAAATCTGCCACAAAAGCAAAAGTTACCGCTAAGGCAAAAATCAATACCGCTGACATACATAATCTAGACAGCACCTTATTAAACGATCCTGACTTGTTTTTGCGTCACCAAACCGATAACAAAGCTCTGTTAGAGGCATTAGAACCCCAAAACGACAGTGCGGAAATTCGGATTTTAGCACTCAAAAATGACAGTTTAACTGACAAAAACATAAACGAATCCCAACGGCTTAAACTGGATAAAAGTCTTAATTCCAAGATAAATACGTTGATTAAACATCACTCATTTGAAACCGATTCGGTAGAGCTCGATTCGGCGTGGAACAGACTTTGCTCGTTAGAAGAAAAAATGTTGCAATTCATCGCCCACTTTGAGGATTTAAAAGTCCGTGCTTATCGCGTTCATCCTAAAGATCCGTGGACATACGGCTACGGTTTTACCTACAACGAACGGGGAAAACCGGTCAAACCCGGAGACAGAATTTATTCAGTCAAGCACCTGTTATTAGTTTGGTCGCAAATTGTGCGCGGCGGACATACCGAGCGCCCCAAAGACATAAAACAATTAAACCAATGCTTATTTGGCGAATTATGCCAGATTTTGCCGATCAACCAAATGACCGATGAAGAAATTATCGCCAATGCCAGTTTTCGTTATAACGGCAGACCGACTTTCTTAAAAGAAAAAGACGGCAAATCAAACTATGCCACTTTGATGTATCGCTATGTGATTACCAAAGATAAAGAGGACTTAGATACCCTTATCAGTCTGCACGAAAAATATTGTCACTCGGCAGGAAAGGTTTTAGGAGGCTTGCAAAAGCGACGTGCGGTTGAAGAACTGGGGCTTAGCAATCAGGTTCGTTTGGTATTAAGCCAAGAAGAAAGAGACAGTTTACCGGAAGATTTACGCGATAAAGCTCTGGTTTTAAAAGATTTAACGGTTGGTGCGAGCCACGATTTAGCCTTATCGGTCATCAAAGACCCCGAAGAATATTTGAACAAAGTTACCGAGGTCAAAGGCGACACAATGGAAGTGCAACTTCAAAAGAAATTACAGAGCATACAGTATGTGCAAAAGCCGAAGCAAAAGCCCAAAGCGCCGACTAAGACCAATCAACCGACCAGTTTGCGCGTCCGCCGCGGCACCCGTGGAAAATAAAATTTTCTGATTTAATTCCCCCCCCCTTTCTAACGTCATTGCGAGAAAATCGTCAGATTTTCGCGGCAATCCCTCTAATGCATCATGCTGAAAATGTCATCATGAACACGTTTCAAGATTGTTTCAGCATCTCCTCCCCCTTGAGAGGATTTGCCTTTCAGCATCTCCTCCCCCTTGAAAGGACTTGCCTTTCAAAATCTCCTCCCCCTTGAGGGGGGAGGATTAAGGTGGGGGTGACTTTTTTTAAGTTACCCACAGTCGGCTCTGGCGTTAAAATATCGCCAGCCGCCTATAGATAATCCCCCCCCTATTTAAACTAAAAAACAGCTCTTAAAAGCTGATTTTGCAATGGGTGGGATAAATTATGGTGCTATCGTCGTGAGCCCACCGAGGCGCACGAGCGTAGTTAAACCTACGTGACGCGCCGATGTGTGGCTTCCTCACGGCGATATGACCATGATTTAGCACACCCCCACCCACAACGATTATTTATTTTTTAACTTTTGCGATTATATGATATTCAACAACGATTCTGTAAAAGGGAGAAACAATGCTGTCAAATGCCCTCATCGCAAGTATTATCTTGTGCCTATGCTACACGGTTCTGTTTACCGAAAAACTAAACCGTGCCGTTGCTGTTTTGCTGGGCGCAGGCGCCATGATATTGTTTGGCGTGCTCACTTTTGATAATGCGATAGCTGGCATTGATTTCAATACCATTGCGCTCTTAATCGGCATGATGATTATCATCGGTATCACCGAAAAGAGCGGCGCTTTCCAATATGCCGCCATTGTTTCGGCCAAATGGGTTAAGGCCAACCCCAGAGGGATATTAGCTGTATTGGGCGTAATTACCGCTGTGCTTTCTGCCTTTTTGGATAATGTGACGACAGTTTTGCTGATTGTGCCGGTCACCATCGAAATTACAAGAAAACTAAAACTCTCCGCCTACCCTTTTTTGTTAATGGAAATTTTTTCTTCAAACATCGGCGGCACGGCAACTTTAATCGGTGATCCGCCAAATATCATCATCGGCGGTGCGCTTAATTTAGGCTTTACCGATTTCTTAAAAGAGTTGACACCGCTTGTTTTGGTCTCTTTAGCGGCACTTATCCTCGCCTTTGATATCTTTTACGGGAGAAAATTAACAACAACCGCAGAAGCCAAACAAGAAATTATGGCAATCAACCAAAACGACTGTATCACCAACCGAGGGCTTCTTATCAAATCCTTAATCATTTTGGTTTTAACCATCTCAGGTTTTATCATCAGCGAATGTTATCATTTTACCAACGGCACCATTGCCATTTTCGGTGCGGCAATTTTATTGGCATTATATACCTCCGGCACCTCACATCAGGAGCGTGAAAACAAAACCGAAGCCGCCTTTTCTTTGGTGGACTGGACCACAATCTTTTTCTTTACCGGCTTATTTTCCTTAGTTTACGGTTTAGAAACCGCTGGTGTCTTGGAATACTTGGGAAATCTCGCTTTAGACATTGTTGACGGCAGTATCAAAAAAGCGACATTTTTGGTTTTGTGGTCATCGGCCCTGCTATCAACCGCCATAGACAACATTCCGTTTGTAGCAACCATGATTCCGATGTTGAAATCCATGGAAACAAGCCTTGGCGGACGAGAGGCAATGATGCCGGTGTGGTGGGCGTTATCCGTCGGTTCTTGCTTTGGCGGTAACGGGTCTTTAATTGCCGCCTCGGCAAACGTTATTGTCGCCGGTATAGCTGTCCGCGAAGGACGTGCCATTAACTTCATCAAGTTCCTGTTATGGTCGATTCCCGTGATGTTAACCACAATCCTTATCGCCAGCGGATATTTATATTTAAGGCACTTTATGTAGAGGAAAAGAACAATGAACTTCATAAACTCTTTAATCGATTCTTCCTCTCAAACCATCGCGCTAACGGCCATGGGTTTATGTTATATATTGCTTTTTACCGAAAAGTTAAACCGCGCGGTCACGACCGTTTTGATTGCCACCACACTTGTTATCATCGGTATCATCAGCGAACAAGAAGCCGTTATTGCCATAGATTTTAATACCATTTCGCTTTTAACCGGTATGATGATTATCATCAACATCGCCGAGCGTTCCGGTATGTTTCAATATGTCGCGATATGGGGAACCAAGCGTGTCAGAGCACACCCTTTAGGCATCATGATTATGTTAGCTTGGGTAACAGCTATTTTCTCCGCCTTTTTGGATAATGTCACAACCGTTCTGTTGGTTGTGCCGGTAACCTTACAGATTACCCGAAAATTGGAAGTAAACCCCTACCCTTATTTATTGCTTAACATTTTTGCCTCCAACATCGGTGGCACAGCAACCCTGATTGGAGATCCGCCGAATATTCTCATCGGCTCGGCATTAGGCTTAAGGTTTACCGATTTCATCTCACATTTAACCCCGATTGTATTTGCCATTATGGCGGCATTGGTTGGTATGTTCACCTATTTTTGGGGACCGACCATGAAAGCCTCGCTTTCAAACCGCGCACTTATTTTGCAGATAAACGAAAAAGACGCGATTACCGATTTTAGGCTTCTTTATAAATCGCTGTTTGTTTTAGGGCTTGTGATGACCGGTTTTGTCTTTGCCGAACATATCGGTATGGAAAACGGTTTTATTGCCTTATTGGGTGCGGCAATTTTGCTGTTGCTCTATACATTCCACCTGCCGCATAATGAGAGCGACAACAAAGTAGAAGATATCTTAAACCACATTGACTGGACAACGATATTTTTCTTTAGCGGACTGTTTGTGATTGTCGGCGCATTAGAAAACAGCGGTATATTAAAAGAGATGGCCGATTACTTTTTGGAAGCAACCGAGGGAAACATCAAACAAAGTGTGTTTATGATATTGGGCATATCCGCATTTTTCTCGGCAATTGTTGACAACATTCCGTTTGTGGCAACGATGATACCGATGTTAAAATCCATGGAAGAAAGTTTAGGCGGCAGAGAGATGATGATGCCGGTGTGGTGGGCATTATCATTAGGCGCTTGTTTGGGCGGCAACGGCACTTTGATTGGCGCCTCTGCCAACGTGATTGTGGCAGGTATCGCCTCACGTGAGGGCAGACCAATCGGCTTTGCCCGATTCTTGATATGGTCGATTCCGGTCATGGTGATGAGTATATTGATTGCCGCAGTATTTTTATACGTAGAGTATTTCATCTGATGTCTGTTTTAACCAAACTTTAACCATTTTGCGACTATATTACAAACCAAAACTTTATACATATTAGGAGATATTCATGCCTGCTAAAAAAACATCTGCCAAACCAGCCGACACGCTGAAGGAAAACGTTGCCAAACGCGCTGTTCAAGAGGTCAAAAAAGCCCCGCAAAAGATTGTAGAACACACCTTAAATGCGGCATTAAATGCGGTTGAAAAAGCCGCTGTGCAAGATGTCAAAAGAAAAGCCAAACGCGTTGAAAGAACAGCCAAAAAAGTCGCCAAGAAAAAGCAAGATATCATGGCTCAAAAAACAGCGGCAAGAACAAAAAGCAGTTTAAATAATGAAGGAGTTGCGATTGCCGTCAACACACCGGCTCCGGCATCTGCTCCCACCCCCCAAAAGACCGTAAAGACGCAATCCAAAGTCAATTTAAAAACCAAAATCAAAGAAAAAATCAAAGAATTGATTACCCCCGAAAAGGAACAGATTTTTTATTATGACCGCCGTCAGCAAGTGGCTTTAATGCTATTTTACGCCATTATAGCACTTATTGTTTACGGCATCAAAGAAATGCTAAAATTTTATCCGTCATGCTGTAACGATTATCTGCTGATTGCCTTAAACATCACCGAAGTGCTGATTATTGCGGCCTTTGCGCTGACGCTGATTGTCATCATTTTCAAGCCGACATTAGCAATCGTCAACAAAGACGGCATAAAGATTGATCACAACCAAACTCTTTCTTGGGACGATGTGGAATTAGCCGAAGAAAAATACACCTCGTATATCACCCGCCGCCCGCTGATTGCGCTTCATGTCACGCCGGATAATTTGAAAAAATATCGCCTGACCTTTATGCAGGTTTTATGCAAAAATAACGTATTTACCCCGTTTTCCATTCCGATGTATGCCATGCACCCCAAAGATGCCGAAGCCATCAGAAACGCGATTAAACGTCATACCAAATATGTAGATAATCGCAACTGATATCGGCTACCTTGAAATAGGGGGATAATGATTATTTATAGGTTGCGAACAATAGGCTTTGCGTTATAGTAGCAACAATGAAAAATACTTTTTTATTTTTTGAGGGCATTTTATGTATAAACTTCTGCTTAACCTGATTAGCTTAGGTCTGTTCATGGTGGTTATTGCCATGGTTGCGGTTTTAATCTGGTTTCGCTCTATGGGCTTTGATATTCCGGACTATAAAAATTTAAGCACTTATGAACCGCCGGTAACCACACGCCTTTATGCCGGTGACGGACAGGTAATGATGGAATATGCGGTTGAAAAACGAATTTTCGTTCCGGAAAACAAAATTCCGGCTCTGGTCAAAAATGCCTTTATCGCCGCCGAAGATAAACACTTTTATTCTCACCCCGGTATTGATTTTATGGGCATTATCCGCGCCATATTCACTAATGTAAAGAACTACGCCACCGGCAAACGCATGGTCGGCGCCTCAACCATTACCCAACAGGTTGCCAAAAACTTTTTATTAACCTCCGAGCGCTCTCTTAACCGCAAAATCAAAGAAGCAATTTTAGCCTATCGCATCAGCAACGCCTTCAGCAAAGAACACGTTTTGGAACTTTACTTAAATGAAATATACTTGGGTAACCGTGCTTATGGTGTCGCCGCCGCCGCCTTAAACTATTTTGATAAAGCCCTAAGCGAATTAACCATAGAAGAAGCCGCCTATTTGGCAGCCCTCCCCAAAGGCCCCAATAACTATGACGTCAAACGCCATTATGATGCCGCACTTGCGCGCCGTAATTGGGTAATAGAGCGCATGGAAGAAGACGGCTACATCACCGAAGAAGAGGCAAAAGTTGCCACCGAAAAGCCCTTAGTTGTTAAGCCCAAACATTTCGGTTACCTGAAAGATAGCGAATATTTCAGTGACGAAGTGCGCCGCTTACTCGCAAAAAGCTTGGGCGATGCCGCTGTGTTTGAAGGCGGTCTCATGGTCAGAACCACCATTGATCCCGAGTTGCAAAAATTGGCCACCAAAACTTTCCGTGACGGTTTAATGAGCTATGATAAACGCCACGGTTACCGCCAAACCGGCATCAAAATCAATCTTGAAGGCAATTATAAAGAAGAACTGGAAAAAGCCGAACTTCCGAAAGGTGCCGAACCGACTTGGAAAAAGGCCGTTATCACCGCTGTTACCAATACCACTGCCGAAGCCGAAACTATAGACGGCATTAAAGGAACAATTACTTTAAAGAGCTTATTATGGGCAAGAAAAACGCTCCCCGACCAACGCGTCAGCATTCCGCCTAAGAAAGTTCAAGAGGTCTTAAACAAGGGCGATGTCGTTTATATTGAACAAATTAAAGACGGCGTATTTGAGCTCCGCCAAGTTCCGGATGTTGAAGGTGCCATGGTGGTGATGAGCCCGCACAACGGTAAAATCTTAGCCATGGTCGGCGGTTTTTCGTTTAATAAATCTCAGTTCAACCGCGCCACACAAGCCTATCGCCAAACCGGCTCCACCTTTAAGCCGATTGTTTATGTTGCAGCGTTAGAAATCGGCTATTCACCGACCGATTTGATTTTGGATGCGCCGTTTGTGCTTGACCAAGGTCCGGGGTTGCCGTTGTGGAAACCGTCAAACTATTCCAAAGGCTTTTCAGGTTTGACCACGCTTCGCCAAGGTATCGAAAAATCCAAAAACCTCATGACCGTTCGTTTAGCGCAAGACATCGGCATGAATCGCGTGGCGGATATGGCTCGTCGCTTAGGCGTAACCGAAAATTTACCTCAGTTGCTCTCTATGTCTTTAGGCGCCAACGACACACGTTTGATTGATATGGTAACCGCTTATGCAGTGTTTGTTAACGGCGGTTATAAAGTTTCGCCTTATCTGATTGAGCAAATCCAAGACCGCTACGGTAAAAGCTTATATAAAAATAATTCCGTGCATTGTATCGGTTGCAAAGTTGCACACTTTGATGAAACTGCCGGTGTGCCGGAAATCACCGATGACCGCAAGCGCGTTATTGACGAGTTGACCGCCTATCAAATGGTTTCAATTTTGCAAGGCGTGGTGCAAAGAGGAACCGGCTCCAGACTTTCACAATTAAAAAAGAATTTAGCCGGCAAGACAGGCACCACAAACGAAAACAAAGACGCATGGTTTATCGGTTTTTCACCGGATATGGTGGTAGGGATTTACGTCGGCTTTGACGAGCCGAGAACATTAGGACGGATTGAAACCGGTGCCGCCGCGGCTTTACCGATATTCTATGACTTTATGAAAGAAGCCTTAAAAGACAAGCCCAATTTGGAATTTCGTGTGCCGGAAGGGATAAAGTTTGTGCGTATCAATCCGCATACCGGCAGACAAGCTGGCCTAAACGACCGCGTTGTCATTATGGAAGCTTTGAAACCGGATTTCCGCTTTGGAGATAACAGTCGCGTCATCGGCGACGACGGTCGCTCCATGTTAGATGCCGAAACAAGCGCCGAAGACCGTAAATTTGACTTAGGTTCGGAATACTAGGCTTAAAATCATGATAAAAGATTTAACCAAAGGTGCTGTGTTGCCGATAATATTGCTGTTTTCGCTCCCGATTCTTATCGGAAACGTCTTTCAGCAGTTTTATCAATTGGCTGACATTTTTATTGTCGGAAGACTTTTGGGAAACAACGCATTGGCGGCAGTCGGCGCCTCTGCCCCGATATATTTTGTGTTCTTAATCATTGCTTTCAGTTTCACCGGTGGTCTGACCGCCGTAACCGCCCAGAGGTTCGGCGCCAAAGATGAAGCAGGTGTCAGATCATCCGTCACCCACTCTATCCGCGCCAGTATCGTTTTAAGTCTCATTTTAATGAGCTCTTTATTGTTCTTTTTACACCCCGTGATGCATATTTTAAATGTACCGGATTCAATATATGAAGATTCATACAACTTCATTTTCATCTTAGGCATGGGTATGTTTTTGATGATAGGCTTCAACCTTTTATCCGGCTTTATCCGCGCCTTGGGAGACAGTCGCTCGCCTCTGTATTTCTTAATTTTTACCTCGGTCTTAAACATCATCTTTAATTTTGTGCTGATAAAATATTGCCGAATTGGCGTCATCGGCTCGGCATTGGGAACAGTCACGGCAATGGCGGTGTCTGTGATTTGTTGCATTTTATATATCCGAAAAAATTATCCGATTCTGCACCTCAAAAAAGCGGACTGGAAATACGATAAAAAATTCATGCGCGAACACTTACATATTGCTGTTCCGATGTCTATCCAATTTTCAATATTATCATTAAGCATCATGGTGATACAGGCTGTCTGCAATTCGTTTGGCGAAAACATCATCGTCGGCTTTACGATTGCCTTAAGAGTAGAGCAATTAGCCACCCAACCGCTGTTGGCATTAGGCTTGGCAATTGCCACCTTTGTGGCGCAAAACTACGGCGCAAAAAAGATGGCAAGAATAAGAAAAGCCGTCAGACAAACATCGCTGGTATCCCTTATTTTCAGTTTAGCGGCAAGTTTATTGATGTTCACTTACGGTGAAAAATTGATTGGCAGTTTTTTAAGCGAAAAAAATAGCTTAGCCATGAAAGTTGGCGCATCGTATCTTGCGGTCAGTATGATGTTTTACTTCTTCTTAGGCATGATATTTATCTTAAAAAACACACTTCAAAGCATGAGCAAACCGTTTTATCCGGTATTATCCGGTTTCATAGAGTTAGGCATACGTTCATTTGCGGCAATCATTTTGGCAGAAAAAATGAGTTACGCCGGAATATATTGGGCATCACCATTGGCATGGCTTGGCGGCTCAACCTGCGTCTTTATCGGCTACTACATAAACGTCTATAGGAAAGGTGCAGGACAAGTCCTGCTGCCGTCCGCATAGGACCGCCCGACCGCGTAGGTCTGCAACTTTAGTTGCACAAGGCGCGCCGAGCAAAAACTCAAAATAATTTTTTATTGTTCAGATAATATTAACCAAATCCTCTCTATAGTGTCAGTAATGCTACTCAGGGGAGGAAATCTTTATGGGCAATTATAATTTAAATAAGATATTAAATACGATAATTAACGCGGATTGCGTCGAAGCAATGAAAAAAATTGCCGATAATTCGATTGACGTTATTTTTGCCGATCCGCCGTATAATCTACAGTTAGGCGATGCGCTCAAACGCCCTGATAACACTGATGTTAAAGGTGTTTATGAAGAGTGGGACAGCTTTGAAAGCATTGCCGAATATGACCGCTACACAAAAGCATGGATGAATGAGGCGCGCCGAATTTTAAAAGAAGACGGCACCATATGGGTAATCGGTTCATACCATAATATCTTTCGCGTCGGCTATATCATGCAGGACTTAGGCTTCTGGATACTAAACGATATTATTTGGAACAAGACCAATCCGATGCCCAATTTCAAAGGCACCCGCTTTACCAACGCTCATGAAACACTAATTTGGGCAACCAAAAACCCCAAAGCCCATTATACCTTTAATTATGAAGCGATGAAAGCCCTAAATGACGATGTGCAAATGCGCTCCACATGGGAAATTCCGTTATGCACCGGTAATGAACGCCTAAAGAATAAACAAACCGGCGAAAAATTGCACCCCACCCAAAAACCCGAAGCCCTGTTATATCGGGTCATTTTATCCTCAACCAATGTGGGAGACATTGTTTTAGATCCGTTTTTCGGCACCGGCACCACGGGTGCGGTTGCCAAGCGTATCGGGCGCAATTTTATCGGTATAGAAAAAGATAAAACTTATATTGAAGGAGCAATCGAGCGGATTAAGAATGTCAAACCGACCACCGATTCGCAAGCGCTTGAATTTACCTGCAAGAGAAAGGCACCCAAAGTTCCGTTCGGTGCAGTAATAGAAAGGGGCTTGATTTCTCCGGGAGATGTGTTATACGATGAAAAGAAGAAGATAAAAGCTGTCGTTCGCTCAGACGGCACCTTACGGTTCAAGAACGAAATCGGCTCAATACACCAAATCGGCGCATTGGCACAAAACTCCGTAACTTGCAACGGCTGGGTATATTGGCACTTTTTAAATGACAAAAAGAAACTCGTTTGCATTGATGAGTTAAGAGAATTTATCAGAGCCGAAATGGGCTATGTAGGAGAATAAATGAAACAGTTTGCGGGACTGCCCAATAAAACAAAAAATAAAAAAAACGGTGTCAGACCGACCTATGCTCCGGCAGAAGCCACTGCGCTTGCTAAAGAGACGTATGCCGCCATTGATTTAGGGACAAATTCTTGTCGTTTGGTCATTGCCACCCCGACAACCACTTCATTTCGTGTCGTTGAAACATATTCCAAAGTTGTGCGTTTGGGCGAAGGGATTATCCAAGATAACGAGTTATCACAAGCCGCGATGAAAAGAACTCTGCAAGCCTTAAAGGTCTGCCGTGGGGTAATAGATGAATACGCGCCGATTGTATCATCTCGTTTTGTAGCCACAGCCGCCTGCAGACGAGCCAAAAACGTTGCCCAATTTGTAGAGATGGTCAAAAAAGACGCAAGGATAGATTTAGAAGTTATTTCGCCTAAAGAAGAAGCCAGATTATCGGTTGTCGGCTGCCTGCCTTTATTAAACCGCAACATCAAACGCGCCTTAGTATTTGACATCGGGGGCGGTTCCACCCAAATTTCATTGGCAAGAGTAACCGAAAACGGCAAAACCTTTGTTGAGGGCTTTGTATCACTACCCTATGGCGTGGTCACGATTTCTGAGGCCTTTGCCGGACATGAGATGAACACGCTGGAGTATTCCACCGTATTGGAACGCACACAGGACATATTGGCAGAATTTGAAGAAAAATATCAGATACGCGAAGCCATACAGAACCAAGAAATCCAAGTTATCGGCACATCAGGAACGGTAACGGTGATAGGTGCGGTTCACTTGAAATTACCGAGATACAATCGCTCGGCGGTTGACGGTGTGGCCATATCTGCGCCGGATATCCAAAATACAATTAACCGGATTAAGACCATGGGACCGGAAGGAAGATATAAACACCCATGTATCGGGCAATCTAAGTCTGATTTAACCCTTGCCGGTTGTGCTATTATTGAAGCCCTAACCACATTTTGGCCGATATCGGAAATAACGGTTGCCGACCGCGGTATCAGAGAAGGCATATTATTGGATTTAATGCGTCAACATCGCCAACAAAATAACAACGGCGGATATAAAAAATTTCACCACAAGAAAAAACACGGACATCGGCGTTTTCCGTATGACAGGAGAAAAGATAAGGGTGCGTCGCACCCCGCCCCCACGGCGTAAGTGGCACCGTGCGTGTAGCACCGACGAAGTCGCTCCGGCGCGCAATACAAAACATAAAAATATGGGACAAGATTTTATCCTGTCCCATATTTTTATGCGCGCCGTATTTTTATTTCCCCCAAAGTTACCCACAAGGTTTGTTTGTGTGTAAAGGCGCATAAACCTTATGGATAACTTTGCTTAGAATAAAATGCTTACCTTTTATATCTCCTCCCCCTTGAGGGGGGAGGATTAAAGTGGCGTTGCCACTGATTACACTTTAGCACCCCCTCCTAAAAAAGAAAAGGCCTGACGGATAAACCGCCAGCCCTTTTCTTAATACGCATGCCGCGTAAAATAATAATCAAACACTTCCAAACACTTTTTATGTAGCAACTCCAACGCCTCACGGCACATCGTATGAAACGCAACATACTTCTTAATCGTATCCGGCGAACACATTTTCACCATCTCCACCTCAGCCTCCTGACACATGCCGTGTTCGGGGGTAAAGCGACTGATAAAGGCGTTAATGATTTCGCTGTTACCGCGTTGCATCAGCACCACCTGCGCCTCATCAGAGAGCCAACAGCTCTTGATGAATTTAATGGCTGTTTCAACCGAAGCATGGCGGACAAATACCACGTCGTCCTGCTGACAGAACTGCATCAGGCAATCATCCATTCCTTTTAGGGAAAGCGCCTTAAACAGAGCGGGCTCCCATTTCTGGTCAAAGCGATAACCGGCCTGACCGTAGAGGGATGAGACATGAATCTTCAGCAAATATGCATCGAAGTTGCGGGTAATCACAAACTCCTGCGCTTTGGGGAAAAGCGGTGAACACATCAACATAAACTCGGTTGTCAGCGCGTTGAAATCCTCTAAGACGGCAACCTGCAATTCCTCTGACAAAATCGCCTCATCGGCAAAATTCTTCCTGATGTCATCAATGTCATGTTTCTTGGCCAATTTCTTGAACTGACGATGCTGACGCGAGAGAATGGCTTTTAAGGCTTTCACCTTATGTTCCTCAATCACCACCTTAATTACCTTATCGCTGATAAAATAGCCTTTGGCAACATAGGCAATAAACAGCGAACTGTTCTCGTTATGCAACAATTTCAAGACCTGTGCTTCTTTGTTAAGCTTAGTTTTTGAGATGTGCATACGAATCATCTCAGGATTAGCATGGCTTAACAGATAATCAACATCATCAAAGAAATGCATTTGCGTAAAGTCTGACGCCACCGCGGTCATTTTGTTATCAATCACATACTTCTGAGCTCCCCACGGCAAACCATAGCGATTGATATACGAGCGACGCATGGGCTCTGACGCCACATTCAAAAACAGTTTCACCGCTTCATCGCTAAACGGAAACTTTTTAAAGTAGGCCATAACGGCAAGTTCATTGTCAGCTTGCGCCAACAGCAATTTCTCATCGGGAAAATTTAACGGTTTCCCGTCGGGAAGAGCCTCAAAATAGCTCTTCAGCTCATCAACGTTACGACGTTTGATGAGCGCCTGAAATTTCCTATCCATAACAATTAAAGACAAAAATTAATTTTATACACAAAAAAATTATTGACTAATTGATAATATAGTGCTAATTTTTGGTTAGTCAACAGAAATTTTCTTCTGTTTTGTCAAATGAGAATTTACAAAAAGGCAAATCGTTAAAGGAGCCTAAGAATGTTAAAAAGAACCAGTTTAATTTTATGTCTGCCGCTTATCTTTTCGGCATGCACACGTGAAGTTTATCTGCAAAAAGTACCGTGCACGGAATGCGGTTGTCCGGATGTTGTTTGTCCGGAACCGACACCGGATTGTTGTATGGAAGTTGCCGAGCAGACAGAAATTCAGGTTTTCCGCGTATATGATGCACCGATTCAACCGGTTGTTTATCAGCCTTGTGTAGAGTATGTTCCGGTATCCCCTTGCACCACATGCCAAGTTGTTCCGGTTGCAACCACACCAAGCACAACAACTGTTACCACCACAACCACTATTACGGATTACTAAGGTAACGAATCAAAGTAAATTTAAAGCGCGGCGAAAGTCGCGTTTTTTTGTGCCTCAAATTTTCCTCATGCTTGACGTTTGTTTTCCCTATTCCTATAATACCACAAATATCAAATCAGGAGATTGAGATGAAACACATTTTGCCGATACTTATTTTGTGCCTTGTTCCGTTTATGGCAAATGCACAACAAAAAATCGAAAACAATCGCATTATTACCGAGCCGGCCACGGAAGAACATCTGTCAAACGATAAAATCTATTTCTTTGCCCATTCGATGTGCATGAACTGCAAAGAGCCGTTTATGTATTTGGCGCAAAACCATGCGGATTTGAATATTCCCATTACCGATATGAAATTTCATCACAATTTTGAGCTCTATAAGGAGTGCGTCAAAAAGTTCAACATCCCCAATAACGAATTGCGTCTTCCTTTGATTTGCATGGGAGATAATTACATTATGGGCTGGGATGAAACCGCCCCCGGACGCTTTAGAGAATACCTTAAAAATTTCCAAAACAAGGAGCACTCCGCTGATGTTAAGTGATATAGAAATAGCTAACGCCGCCACACCTTTTGAGATTGCAAAAATCGCTAAGAAATTAGGCTTAAAAACCGCGGATATTGAACCCTACGGACATGATAAAGCCAAAATTGCCCGCCCCACCTTGGAGCGAATTAAAAAGAATGGCAAAAAAGGCCAACTGATTTTGGTCACCGCCATTACCCCCACCCCTGCCGGCGAAGGTAAATCAACCGTATCCATCGGTTTAGCAGACGCGCTTAAGCGCTTAAAACAAAACGTGGCACTATCCTTGCGCGAACCCTCACTTGGTCCTTGCTTCGGTATCAAAGGCGGTGCTTGCGGCGGCGGATATTCTCAGATTATTCCGATGGCCGACATCAACCTTAATTTTACCGGCGATATACACGCCATTACTGCCGCCAATAATCTTTTATCAGCCATGATAGATAATCACATCAAACACGGCAACACACTTAAAATCAAAAAAGTATTTTTTAAGCGTGCCGTAGACTTAAATGACCGCGCGCTAAGGGAAATCACCGTCGGTTTGGGGGGCAAAATAAACGGCGAACCGAGAGCCGACGGCTTTAACATCACGGTTGCCTCCGAGATTATGGCAATCCTTTGTTTGGCAGAAGATTTAACCGATTTAAAAAAGCGGATAGAAAAGATTATTGTTGCCGAAAATGCTTCAGGCGAACCGATATACGCCAAAGATTTGCAAGCCGCCGGTGCAATGGCTGCAATATTAAAAGACGCGGTATTGCCGAACCTCGTGCAAACACTGGAGCACACACCGGCATTTGTGCATGGCGGACCGTTTGCCAACATTGCCCACGGCACAAGCTCGGTAATTGCCGCCAAAACCGCATTAGGCTTGGCTGATTATGTTGTCACCGAAGCTGGATTTGGTGCCGATTTGGGCGCTGAAAAGTTCTTTGATATTTTCGGTAGATTAAGCGGTCTGTTCCCGAGTGCGGTAGTATTGGTTGCAACCGCCAGAGCCTTAAAAATGCATGGTGGAGTGGCAAAACAAGACCTCAGTCATGAGAACATGGATGCCATTAAAGCGGGCTTTGCCAACCTTAAGGCGCACATTGAGAACTTAAGAAAATTTAACGTTAACCCGATTGTAGCGATAAACAAATTTGCCACCGATACAAAAAAAGAGCTTAACCTCATCAAAAAGCTGTGTAACGAAATGGGGGGTGAGGCTGTCATCAGTGAAGGCTGGGAAAAGGGTGGCAAAGGCTGCGTCACATTGGCCAAAACCGTTATGCGCAACATAAAAAAACCCGCCAAAACAGTTCTATACAACGAAAATCTGAATCTAAATGAGAAGATTAAAAAGGTTGCGACCGAGATTTACGGCGCCAAGAGTGTGAGCTACACCAAAGAGGCGGAAGAGGCGATAAAGAAATTCGAGAAGTGGGGCTATGGAAAGTTACCGATATGCATAGCCAAAACACAAAATTCCATTTCGCATGAAAAAACATGGCTCGGTGCACCGAAAGGATATGACTTCCCGATAACTGAAGTGCGGTTGTCGGCCGGTGCCGGATTTGTCGTTGTTCTGTCCGGCACAATCAACACCATGCCGGGCTTACCGATAAGACCTGCAGCGGAAGATATTGACGTCACCGCAGACGGCAAAGTCACCGGATTGTTTTAGGGCACAAGTGCCCCGCTGTCCGCGCAGGACCGCCCGACCGCGTAGGTCGGCGACAAAGTCGCTCGGCGCGAAAACCAAACATAAAAATATAGGACAGGATAAAATCTTGTCCCATATTTTTATGCGCGCCGTTTTTTTTATTTCATCCCCCAAAAAGTTCTCCACAACACACGCCTGAGCTTAAAATGGCTCGCGCGGTTATGGATAACTTTTTTTTACCACCAATTAAAACTGAAAAGCGCCCTCGTTTGAGAGCGCTTTCGCAATGGATTACGAACTAGATTTCTGCCATTAAAACGATAAAATTTTAATGTCACATTTAAACTGAAAATCGCTCTCATATCTCATACGAGAGCGATTTTACAATGGGTGGGATAAAATGCCCTGCTGGAAGTTGATTTGCGACCGCGGTTTACAAAACCGGTAAATAAGGAAGCAAATCAACAATCATGAGGGCGTTTTAGCACATCCCCTTATAATGCAGTGGTGTCAACGCGCACCCCAACCCCCATCGTAGAACTCAACGAAATCTTCTTCAAATAAGTTCCTTTCAAGGTTTGCGGTTTAGCTTTCAAAATGGTATCAATGAAAGTCTTTGCGTTGTCATAAATCTTGTCTTCGCTAAAAGAAGCTTTAGCGATACCGGCATGAACAATACCGTTCTTTTCAACACGGAATTGCACTTCACCTGCCTTAGCCTTTTTAACGGCGTCAGCAACATTCATCGTAACGGTTCCGAGCTTCGGATTCGGCATCAAGCCCTTAGGACCTAACACACGAGCCACACGACCGGCCAAACCCATCATATCAGGAGTTGCAATGCAACGATCAAATTCGATTTTACCTGCCAAGATGGAATCAACCAAGTTTTCAGCACCAACGATATCTGCACCGGCAGCTTTTGCTTCATCAGCTTTTTCACCTTGAGCCATAACGGCAACACGAACGGTTTTACCGTTACCATGAGGAAGACCGCATACGCCACGAACCATTTGGTCAGCATATTTCGGATCAACACCCAAGTTGATAGCAACATCAATTGTTTCATCAAATTTTGCTTTTGCATTAGCCTTAACCAATGCAACGGCTTCTTTTAAGGAGTAGCTTTTTGTTTTATCTACATTCTTATAAGCATTAACTAATCTTTTTCCGCTCATTTTCTTACTCCACAACTTGAATACCCATAGAAACCGCCTGACCTTTAACCATGTTCATAGCAGATTCAACTGTTGCGCAGTTCAAATCAGGTAACTTGGTTTGAGCAATTTCTTTAACTTGAGCCATAGTGATTTTACCGGCATATTCTTTACCCGGAGTCTTAGAAGCAGACTTAACACCGGCAGCCTTTTTGATGTAGTAAGCAACCGGAGGAAGCTTAGTGATAAAAGTAAAGCTCTTATCTTCAAAAGCGGTAATGATAACCGGAACAGGAATTCCCGGTTCCATAGATTGTGTAGCCGCATTAAAAGCCTTACAAAATTCCATAATATTCAAGCCTTTTTGACCAAGAGCTGGACCTACCGGCGGAGACGGGTTTGCCTTACCGGCCGGAATTTGAAGCTTGATTAAACCTAAAATTTTCTTTTTAGTTTTAGCCATTTTATACCTCAATTTCTAAAATTTATTGTTAAACACAGGTTCCGTGGTCAGAACATGGCCTGTTCCCCCACGGGATTAACGCTCCCTAAACATAAGAGAGCTTTACCTATCTACCACACCGATTTTAAAAGTCAAACATTTTCTTCAAAAAGAACCGCTAAAAAATCAGACCAAATCTTTTTCGCTCCCGGAGGCAAAATCAATCATCTTTTTAGCACCCGATGCAACCAACGCATCCACTTGCTTACCAAACTTCTTAGAGCGCTTAAGTGCTGTCACCAAATAGCCTTTCGCTTGGAGCTCGCGTGCCTTATTCACGACAACGGCAAAATCATCTTCTCCGTTATAAGCCAAAATCACTTTTTCTTTTAAGGGCGGCTGATAACCTTCTTCTGCCAAAATGGTGGTAATCCGTTCAAAACCGATGGAAAAACCGACCGCCGGCACCGATTCGCCTAAGAATTTGCCGACCATATTATCATAACGCCCGCCACCTGCAACCGATGAACCGAACTTAGGGCTGACAATTTCAAACACCTGACCGGTATAATACCCCATACCGCGCACCAACGATTTATCATAAACCGCATTAAATTCACCGCCGGAAATTGCATTGGCAAAGTTAAGCACCTTCTTGATATTCTCAACCACTTCCGCATTGGTGCAAAACTTTTCTGCGGCTTTAAGCGCGTCATCTTCCGCCTCGTTTAAGATGGTCATAAATTTAAGAACCACTTCGGCATCATACCCCTTTTCCAAAAGCTCGGCTTTAACCCCTTCAAGCCCTATTTTATCAAGTTTATCAAAACTAATGCAAACCGACGATACTTCATCTGCCTTAAATCCCGCGGCAATAATCATATCGGTTAAGATGCGCCGGTCGTTAATCCGAAGCGTAAAGTCCTTAAACCCGATTGCCTTTAAGGCAGATGTGGTTGCCGCAATCAACTCCATTTCGGCATTGATTGAACTATCACCGATAATATCAATATCGCACTGATAAAACTCGCGGAACCGCCCTTTTTGCGGACGCTCGGCGCGAAACACCTTATCAATTTGTATGGCCTTAAACGGCAAGTTTAAGAACTGTCTGTTATTGGCAAAATAGCGCGACAAAGGCATCGTCAAATCATAGCGCAACCCGCTGTCCACCAAATCATCTTCGCTAAGATTCGGAACCGATAAATCAAGTTTCTGTCCGCGTTTTAAGAGCTTAAAAATCATCGAAAGATTTTCGCCGCCGTCACTTTTATTCAAACGTTCAATGTCTTCCATAATCGGTGTATTGATTTTTTGAAAACCGTAACTCTTGTATGTTTCTTCAATTTCATGACGGATATAATCTCTGATTTCCATTTCTTTAGGCAAAAAATCTTTTGTGCCGCGAACCGGCTGCGCATTCATTTTCATTTTAAATTCCTTTCACACATTGAGGCTGATTTAAACACAGGTTCATAAAAAAAGCAAACATTTTTTATTTTGCTCTTTAAATTTCCGATTTAGTATGTTATAATTAGGCTATGGAAGAAAAGTTATTTAGGAGAAGACTGATGACCACCAAAATTGAAAAAGTTGAAGAAACACGCAAAAAATTAAATAAGAAGATAGATCTTTACAATAAGACCACCCCTCTTAAAAAAGCCCAATTAAAACATTGGACATTTGGTGAAGCGCACACGCCGTTTGCTGATGAAATTTTGGCTGAAGGACGCGTTATTTTCGGTGTAGAATATGATGACCAAGGTAACGTTGGCGCTGTTTATGAAACAGACATCAACGGCAAACGCATCAATATACCTTTCTCTCAAGAAATCAAAACCGCCGCAACGAACAGTCGGTTGATTGACAAGCGTATTGACGAAGCCAAAAAAGCTGTAAAACAACCGCAAGCAAAAGTTGAAAAAGCACCGGTAAAAACCGCTAAACGCGTGGTCAAAAAAGCCGCTCCGATTATGCAGTCCGAACGCCTGAGTTAAAATAAAAAGTTCATAGATAAATCTCCGAACCGCTCTTTAGGAGCGGTTTTTTTGTGCCCTTAACCTGACATACACAAAAAAGTTACCCACAAGACGGCATTGGCGTTAAAATGCGCCTGCCGCTTATGGATAACTTTTACCCCCAAATATAAACTTAAAAACAGTTCTGTTGAGCTGTTTTGACATAGGGTGAGATAAAGTGCCCTGCTGGAAGTGGCACAGCGAGTGTGGTGTACAACAAGAGGTACATAAGCGAGCGCTGACACAATTATGAGGGCATTTTAGCACACCCCATTTAAAACTTGAAAATCGTTCTCAAAGAACGATTTTTGCATAGGGTGAGATAAAGTGCCCTGCTGGAAGTGGCACCGCGAGTGTGGTGTTCAACAAGAGGTACATAAGCGAGCGCTGACACAATCATGAGGGCATTTTAGCACACCCCATACGATTAGACACCAAACGTTACGCACGTCTCAACGGAATTAAGGCGGAAAATTTTGAGTAGATAGAAGTAAATGTCTTCTGGTATAAATCCTAGTTTACATAGAAGTAAATGGATTTATACCATGAAGCACCATTTACGATTAGACACTAAACGTTACGCACGTCTCAACGGAATTAAGGCGGAAAATTTTGAATGGATAGAAGTAAATGTCTTCTGGTATAAATCCTAGTTTACATAAAAGTAAATGGATTTATAGCATGAAGCACCATTTACGATTAGACACCAAAATTTTCCGCCTTAATCAGCATTTCATCGCGTGTTTTCTTAAGCGCCATCAATTCCATATACACCTCTTCGTCAAAATGCGCACTTACCTTTTCAGTCAATTTTTTAATGTCCGCTTCAATGCTCCGTCGCTTTTCTTCTTGAAGCAATTTCTCGATATCATGCCGTAAGTCATTAATAAACGGTGCTTGTTTTTTGAGCATATCTTTTTCCCACAACGTTTTTAAGATAGCCCCGGCATTGGTATTTAACACCAACTCAGTCAACTCATCACCGCTGATTGCCGCCTCTTGCTCATGAAATGTATCGGCAATGGTCGTCTGCAACAATCTCAATTTTTCGTTTTTGATTTCATCTAAATAGATTTGCTCCTCATAATCATCAATCAGCTCCGGATAAATGAGCTCCGCCGCCATAATAAACCGTATCATCTTATCGTTTTCGTTTTCAACCTGAGGACGCTCGGCATTATAATTATGATTTAACACCGGCCTTTTAATCGGTTGATTAAGAGATTGAGCGGTCGCATTATTTGTTGCCGGATTCTTCCATGACGATTGCTTATAGGTAGTATAAATTCGATTTTTTATCTCGCGCTCATAATAGTTTCTGACTGTGCCATCACCGATTTTATTGACCTCTTCCAAGAGAGTGCGCTCAATCAATGCTTTCTTTTCCGGCGTAGAGCTGTCCTCGTTTTCGGTATACTTTTGCCACAAGATGTCAATGAGCGGTTTTGTTTTAGTTAAAAGTGCCGCAAAGCTTGTTGCCCCATGAGCCTGAAGGTATTCATCAGGGTCCATTTTATCCGGCAAAAATAAGAATTTTAGAGAATATCCCGCACGCAAAATCGGCAACACTCTGTCCACCGCACGCATCGCCGCTTTAATACCGGCATTATCCCCGTCAAGACAGATAATCGGCTCGTTGCAAACTTTCCACGCCTCCATAATTTGCTCTTCGGTTAAGGCTGTACCCAAAGGTGCCACCGCATAGCCGAACCCGAATTTATCTAAAGCGATAACATCCATATAGCCCTCAGAAATGATGAGTTTCTTTTCTTTATAAGCGACTTCACGCGCTTTATCCAAATTATAAAGGTTACGCCGCTTATTAAATATAGGTGTGTCCGGTGAGTTCAAATACTTCGGCTCAATCTTTTCCATCACTCTGCCGCCAAAAGCAATAATTTTCCCTTGCTTATTGGTAATCGGTATCATCACCCGGTTGCGAAAGAAGTCATGCGGCTTGCGAGACTTATCTTCCGGTATGGCAATCAGCCCCAATTCTTGTAAGTCTTTTTCATCAATTCCTTGTGCCTTTAAGTGCGCCATTAAACCATTATTATTCGGCGCATAGCCCAAGCGAAATTTTTGCAAGATTTCTTTAGATAAAAGTCTTTTTTCGGTAAAATATTTATAGCCCTCTGCACCATCCGGCATTCTTAATTCGCGCTCAAAATACTGAGCCGCAACTTCCATAATCTCATACAAAGATTTTCTGGCCTCAGCTTCTTCTTTGGCTTCTTTAGAAAAATGCGGCATTTGCATCCCTGCCTGATGTGCCAGTTTTTGCAACGCATCCATAAACGGCAAACCGTTGGCTTCCATTTCAAAACGAATAATATCGCCGTGCGCACCACAGCCGAAACAGTGGTAAAAACCTTTGGCCTCGTTGATGGTAAACGACGGCGTTTTTTCGTTATGAAACGGACAAAGACCTTGGTATTCTCTCCCTTTTTTGACGAGTTTAACCTTAGCCCCCACCACATCTGCAATCGGTATGCGGGCGCGAAGTTCATCCATAAAACGCTGTAACTCGTCGCTTGCCATAATATCCTTTTAACCGAGCATAGTTTTGATTAAAGCGGAAGCCTTACCCATATCAAGCTGACCGGCATAAGCGGTTTTTAATTCTGCCATTACCTTGCCCATATCTTTCATCCCGTTAGCACCGATTTTGGCAATCACCGCAGCAATTGCGGCTTTGGTTTCTTCTTCGCTTAATTGTTTGGGTAAAAAGCGCTCAATCACGGTAATTTCGGCTTGTTCTTTTGCCGCCAATTCCGGACGACCGCCGTCATTATAAATCTTTATCGATTCGTTTCTTTGTTTAATCATGCCCTGCATCATGGATAAAAGTTCGGCATCGGTAGCACATTCTTTACCGGCACCGCGTGCGGCAACATCTTTTTCCTTTTGTCCGGCAATAATCAAACGGACAGCCGAAACAGTTGTCATATCTTTGGCTTTCATTGCCTCTTTTAGGGCATTTTGCAAATTTTCTCTAAGCATTTCATATCTCCCGAAAAATTAAATTATCATTCATTTAAGGATGAACAAATTCCAATGTCAACCCTTGGTTTGTATTATCATCAAACTTCGGCAGAGCAATATCAACAATCGCCTTTTCTTTAGCTTTGATGAAATCTCTGTCTGCCTTAAAAGTTCCCTCTACACCGTTTAATGCAATCTCCGGCACAAAGCTGTTATAGCGTGATGTATTCACAATTTCTGCCTTAAGGTGAAGTTTTTCTTCACCATCCATAATCTCCGATGTCAGGCTGACATTTTCAAAGCGCAGATATTGTGCATTATTTAATCCGCTCAAATAAATTTTGTTATACCACGTTTCGGCATCCGGATACATCGTCACAATATCGCGACGCAAGAATACAGCAAGCAACACAATGAGCAACAACCACAACATCACGCAGGTTTTACGATATCCGCGACAAGATTTTTGAGGTCTGATCATATCTTCTTTTTGTGCCCGAACATCTTTTGCCTCGTTTGCTTCAAGCCATGGTGTTTTTTTGCTTTCATCATCGGCTTTTAATTCCGGAGCGGCGCTGATGGTAAACGATGTACCGAAATCGGAAGTTAAAGTAATTTCTTCTTTTTCTCTACTTTCTTGTTTTTTTACCTCAGCGGAAGAGCGGGTTTTTACACCGGATTTAGAGTCTGCCGGAATGGTATAATTTTCTTTATTAGCCGGAAAATGGCGATACGGCGGCTCGCTGACTTCAATCGGTTCGACAAATGGTTCGTCCTCATCTTCGGCATGATAATCAAGCGCGTCTTCTCTCATGGCATGCCAAACATTATGACACGCATGACAACGAAGATTGGTGCCGGTTTTTTTAATAATTTCATCAGGAATTTCATAGATACAATGACATTTCGGACAGCTTATTAACATTATTTTTTCCTTTTTCTCAAAAACGCAGTTGCGGCTATTATAGTAAGTAAAAAATAAGAATCAATAACAAAAGTTATGCAGGTGGCGCGTTCTTGCCCCCGCACGGGTAGTGCCCCCACACGGGCAGTGTCCCCGCACGGGGAGTGCCGCTGTCTGCGTAAGACCGCCCGACCGCGCAGGTCGGCGACCGCAAGGTCGCTCCTATGGCGCGCTAAAATCCCAAAAGAATTTTTTGTAATAGCAAAAAATTCTTGCGCGCCATGCTTTAGCACTTTCTTCCCAAAGTTACCCACAAAGCGGCATTTGCGTTAAAGGGCGCCATGCCGTTTATGGATAACTTTTCAACACCCCACATTTAAACTGAAAAATCGTTCTCCAAGAACGATTTTTGCCAAGGGTGGGATAAAATACCCTGCTGGAAGTTGATTTGCAACCGCGGTTTACAAACTGGTAAATAAGGGAGCAAATCAACAATCATGAGGGTGTTTTAGCACACCCCTATGGGCGGTGCTTCTTAATAGCCGCTAATGTATTGGCAAACTCAGGCGTCTCTTTAATGCGCTCAATCGTGTGACTAAGCTTCAAACGCCAGTTGGCATATTCATCAATAGTCCCCGGCGCATTATCAAGTTTTTTCTGCGCATATATGTCGCATAACCTGACCAAATAAAGCGCACTATTTGTCTTTGCTCCATAGGCATTAACCGGCGCCTCTATTCCCTCGGGAACGACCTCACCTTTTTCGGCACTTGCCTGCATTTTTTTCTTCATCGCAGGAGATAATATCCCCTCTTCTTCAAACGCCTTAATCATATTTTCGCGATCTTTCCGCCTGCCGTCCAAATTGCTCTGATACTGCTCATAGTTCACATATAACCCGCAACTTTTGAACACCTCAATATCTTCGTTTGCCCAAAAACCGCAGGAAGTTGCTTGGTCATGCGTGGAGGATTGCGCCAAGGACATATACATATAGTCCTTTGGTTTGATAAAACTGCCGTCTTTATTTTTCTGCCTGAAAAAGACTTTATACGAAAGCAGACCGTGCTCTGCCATATATTCGCGGAATCCTTCCGGCACCGTTCCCAAATCCTCACCGATAATAAGACACTTGGCTCGGTTACTCTCCAAACACAATATCGCCGTCAAAACTTTGATATCATAGTAAACATATGCGCCCTGCACCACCGGATTATCGTCCTTAAAGAACCCCCAAAAGAGACGTCTCAAGCCCATGGCATGATCAATTCTTAAAGCACCGGCATAGGTCATATTTTCTTTAACAAGCCTGATAAACGGTGCGTAGTGCTGACGCGCAAGCATCATCGGATGATACGGCGTAAAGCCCCAGCTCTGCCCTTTGGGACGCATCGGATCGGCAGGTGCCCCGACACCTGTTTCTAATACATAAGCCTTAGGATTTTCCCAAACTTCCGCACCGTTAGACGCCGCCCCAATCGGCATATCGGCATAAAGCCCCACTTTCATCTTGAGAGATTTCGCCAATTTTTGCACGGCTTTGACTTCCACATCAGCTAACCAATGACAATAGCAAAATAAGTCAATCCGCGCCTTATGATTCTTCCGAAATTCAATCGTTGCCGCAGAGCGAATATCATCGGTTCCGTCGCGCCAAAACCGCCAAAAACTCTCCCCCTTATGCGCCTCTAACAGAGCTTCAAATACACACAGATTCTCAAGCTCTTCACCCTTTTGTTTTTTATAGCGGGCAAATGCCTGCTTGCGAGATTTATCGGCTTTTTTGATAAAGTATTGATACATCAACTCCAAAATTTTGAGCTTTAATTGCAAGGCCGGCGCATACAACACATTAACCGATTCGTTAAGCCGTTTGATTTCCCCGACCACCTCGGGATTTGCCATAAATTTTTTAACTTCCGGCGAATGGATAAAATCCGGCTCACTTTTAAGGTCCAAATAAGCATAGTTGACAAACAATCTGCTTAAAGACCGATACGGCGACACATCGCCCTTTAAGAGGTTAAACAACGGAGAAGAGAGCGTATAAGGGCTCATCACCCCCAAAGGATTGATGCCGATAACATCACCGCCGTTTTGAGCCGTTAAGCGAACAATCTCTTTTAAGTCGCCGAAATCACCGATGCCGATACTGGTATCGGAGCGAAGCGCATAAAGCATCAATGACACCCCGTAAATGTGCTCTTTGTTTAAGATAAATTCCGGCTGATAACACATTTGCGGAGCGTATATCAGCAAACTTTCAGCTTTGATTTCCCCTTTTTTTTCGGCGCGCAAAACATAATATCCGTGATTTAGCTTTTGCGCAATCGTTATTTTACCGCCCTCTAAACGCTGTTGCCAGACAACCCTGTTTTTTTCATCTAAGAGGCTTAAATCATAGCACTCCTCGCTGTTTAACTCAAAAGAAACCTGCTCTGTATCATAAAAAGCCATCGTATCCTTTAAGAGCGGCTGATGTTTCAAACGAAGCGCGGAGGCTTCTATTTCCGATTGGCTGCCGGCATTATAATGCATGGCGTTTAAGAAAAAACGCCGCACCTCATCAGAGGTAAAATGCTCTTTTCCTGTTTTATCAATATATGATGATGAAATACCGGCCAATTCGGCGAGTTCGGTTAATGTTGTCATTTTTTATTTTTCTCCCTTATTTCTTTCTAAAATTCTTCTCTTCCTCCGCTGTCATTGCGAGGCAGGATCTGCCTGCCGTGGCAATCTCCCAGAGCTAATACCGCTTAATTTTTCCTTAGGATAACTTTACGAAACTCCTTTTACAACGCTTTTTTTGTATTATATACAAAATTATCACAACAATAATAAGAAAGGAGAATAGTGATGAATCTTTCCAAAATTACCGATTATTTATATGACTGCCGCTGGTGTAACTTCAAAGAGGACATCCGGCAGGGCAATATATCTGAAATAGCCTTTGAAAAAATGCCTTATGACAACGGCAACAAACTTTTTGTTATCGGCGAGGCAACCATGAATAACGGCGATAAGCGTTATTTCTCCATGCCTTTAGCAGAAAAAGGTGCTATGCCCAATGACCGCAACGTCATCATTATGGACGGCAAGATTTACAGCGACGCATTATTAGAACCGGATTTTTTCAAAACACTGATGACTTTTGTAGATGAAAACAACGGCAAAATTGAGTTCCAAAACGGTTGGACTTTAGAGCGCTTAAACATCGGCGACCAGACTGCCGTTGAAACCGCCGTTAATGAGGATTCCAAACCATTGGGTGTGGAACAAAGCAACACCACCATCAATGTCGGTTCCGGCAAACTGGCTTTCAAATTGGAGCGTATGTTAGAGTTCTCTCATGAAGTCAATTCCGAATTTGAGATGAACGAAAAATTGATGCGTGAACATTGCTCGGTTATGCCCAAGAGCTACGGCGGTCTGATTTGGAAAAAGCCCGACGGCGAGCAAGCCTCTTTCGGCATCATGCAGGAGTTTGTTAAAAACAAGGGCGATATGTGGGGCTACCTCTTGGATTATTTAGATAAAAAATTATCCGAAAATTATCTCCGCAAACGCGATTTAACCGCCGCGAATAATCCGGAATTTATGCAAATCATCCGTAACTTGTCGCAAAAAACAGCCGAGATGGGTGAGTGCTTTGCCCGTCCCGATGATAACCCGAATTTCACCCCCGAACCGGTTGATGAAAACTTTATTCATAAATACGAAGGGCAAATGACCGTATTGCTCAACAAGACCAAACATCAAATTGAGCAGAATTTAGATCGTTTGCCTGAGCCGGCACATTCTAAAGCCCAAAACATTTTAGCCAAATGGGATGAAACCACGACCGCTTTAACTGAAGGTCGTTTTGAAGCTATAAGGAACGCCGAGAATAAAGGCACGATTAACCGCGTGCATGGTGATTTCCACTTAGGTCAAGTGATGGTCACCCCTGAAAATGATTTGCGTTTTATTGACTTTGCCGGTGAGCCGGATTTGCCGATGAAAGAGCGCAAGAATAAGCACATTTATGTGCGTGATATTGCCGGTATGTATCGCTCGATTAAAGGTTATTTAGGCGCGGTTGCGGTAGAGAACTTTGCCGCCGCTGCTTCGTCAGAGACCGTTGCCATGGAGCGTAAGACTTGGGCGCAAAAAGCCATTAAGCCGTTAATTGACCGCGCGGCATCAGCATTTTTGGGCAATAAATCGGTTCAAGAACCATGGTTAAGTTTAGAGATTTTGCGTAAAAATCTTTATGAAGTAAACTACGAGGTAGGCAATCGTCCGGCAATGGCATATGTGCCGATTGAAGGGTTAAACGAGTTGTTTGCCATGGCGCCGCGTGCTGCCAACGAGAACAACAAAGTTGCCGACAAGACGGGAACGGAAATGTAATGGGTGCGTAGCACCCCGCACCGCGCGTAGCGGCACCCGCCGTGAAGGCGGCGACGAAGTCGCTCCGGCGCGCCAGTTAAATATAAAATTATGGGACAGGTAAAACCTCGTCCCATAATTTTATGCGCGCCGTATAGCCGTATATTTTATACTCTTAAAAGTTCTCCACAGTCGGTTTTTGCATGATAAAGGTGCAAACCGCCTGATGGATAACTTTTAACCAACTTTCACATCATCGCAAACGTAAAATATTTTAGACAAAAAAGTTGTTGACCACCCTCTAAAAATGTGATATACTGCCCACACTGATAGAGATTTTGAAAATTATTCACTTAAACATAAAATCAAAATGAAACAAAAAAATTCATTGGCAAAAGAGGCCAGGCTTCTGTTTGCCGTATTCATGATTTTTGCAAGTGTCATCGGCGGTATTGCCTACCTCGGTTACGCTGGGTATAACAAGTTCTTTGCCCCAAAGGAGAAAACATATCTTTACACAACAGAGAACTATGTTGTCATCTCAACGGACACCATTCCCTGCGAAACCTATGACGGCGACCCCATCTACGAGGAGTACTTCATCTTAGACATTAACACACGTCAGGCCATAGACGTGACCAGTCAGGATGACATGGATCCATCTATGTTCGGCTACATGGTCGGCCGAGAGGATTACAACCGCATCCATGCCGGCGGCATGACCGACGATGAGGTAGCTCTCTGCAAGGAGTTCATAGATTTGACACTCCATCCGGAACACGAGAATGCTTGCTGTAAGACCTTCGACAAGGACGGCAATGTGATAGAGCATCATCACTCATCACAGGGGAAGACCATCCCCACCCCACCGGACTGCGTCTGAAAACAAAATGTTTCACTTATTCCCCCCGCACAGTCGGGGGATTTTTTTTGCCGTAACACAAATAATTCTGTATAACTTTCTTTTATGTTTACAAGCATAAAGTTCCTCATTATGATAAGCGCATACTAACATTCAGCCAAAGGTAACACACAATGAAAAAACTGTTTTCGCTTATTATCGCCTTGTTTATAACCATCACAACCCCTGCTCACGCGCAGCTAAACGTCAGCATTAACGGTGCCACTCAAGCCCCGATTCCAGTTGCTTTTCCTAATATAATTTCGGACAATCACGGCATCGGTGCATTTTTAGGTTTTTCGTATGCCAACAAAGTGCGTGATGTGGTGTTAGCTGATTTGGAGCGGAGCGGTCTGTTTCGCATTATCAACGAGCGGAGCTATATCCAAAAATTTAACGGGATTGACGATCAACCAATATTCGGCGACTGGAAAGTTTTAAATGCCGAAGCGTTAGTGCAATCCGCCATTTTGGAGGAAGACGGAAACGAATTAAAATTACGTTTCAAGTTATGGGATATTGTAAGCCAAAAAGAATTGATGTATGAGGTATATACCGCCGATAAAGAAAACTGGAGAAGAATGGCGCACTCCATGGCAGATGCAATTTATGAACGCTTGACCGGAGACAAGGGGTATTTCAACACGGTTATTGCATATATATCCGAGTCAGGGCCGGCCAGTCGTCGCACCAAACGTTTAGCGATGATGGATCAAGACGGAGACGGTCATCACTTTTTGACCTCAGGCGCCAATTTGGTATTAACCCCGCGTTTTTCACCGGATATGCAATACATTGCTTATTTGGAGTTTGTCAACAACAAACCTCGGGTATATATGTATAATCTCCGCACACAAAAAACCGAGATTTTGGGCAACTTCCCCGGTATGACATTTGCACCGTCATTCTCGCCGGACGGTAAGTATGTGCTGATGAGCTATGCCAGAAACGGCGTAACGGATATATACGAGATGAATTTAGCCACCAAAGAAAGTAAGAAATTAACTTCCGGACCGAGCATTGACACATCACCGAGTTATTCACCTGACGGCGAAAAGATTGTCTTTAACTCTGACCGTGGCGGCAATCAGCAAATTTATGTCATGGACAGAGACGGCAGTAATGTGGAGAGAATAAGTTTCCGACAAGGGAGCAGATATGCCACGCCGGTTTGGTCACCGAGGGGCGATTACATTGCCTTTACCAGAATGGAGGGCAAGCAATTTTACATCGGCGTAATGTATCCGGACGGTTCCGGCGAGAGAACACTGGCAACCGGATGGTTAGTTGAAGGACCGACATGGTCACCGAACGGCAGAGTGATTATGTTCCACAGACAGAATAAGGGAAGTGCAACCAGCAATGCGCCGATACAGTTATATTCGGTAGATATCACCGGACAGAATGAGCGATTGGTATTAACTCCCGGAGACGCATCTGATCCGGCATGGTCTCCGTTGTTATAATGCAGGTGGCGCTGCCACCCCCGCACGGGCAGTGCCCCTGCACGGGTAGTGCCGCCGTGCGCGTAGCACGCGACAAAGTCGCTCGGCGCGAACGCAAAAATAAAAATTTTAGGCGAGGTTTCAACTTCGCCTTAAATTTTTATCGCGCCGTTTTTTATCAACCAACACCATGTTATAAAAGTTACCCACACCACGCGCCTGAACTTTTAATGGTTCGTGCGGGTGATGGATAACTTTAAAAAATTTGACAAAAAAAACACTTGCAATCCCAAAAATATTAAATATATTATCTGAGAAAAATCAATATTATTTACTAATTTTTATAAACAATGACACAGAAGATTGAGAAATCATCCTCGGTTGTGCTGCATAAGCTCAGCCTTTGGAAAAGAGTGAAAACCATTTTTGCCCGAACCTTCCCTTACGCAATAGTATATGAGGACGGGCTGGTCAGCAAACGACAATGGTATGCCATCAAGCGCAACGGAGAATACTCCGAATACAAACCTTTCGGCATATTGTTTATGGGCTACATCATCAAGCTGGATACGCCGGAAACGCCGATGTCCTCTGATGCCGCGGCAAAATTTTGCCAGTCACAAACTTTCGCAAATAAAAAGGGAGAACTCCCCTCAAGCGAACTTATGATGCAAATAATCAAGCATTACGGCAAGCTTCATTATGTTTTAGATGTATTGGGTGCTTCTCGTATCAGCAACGGTTATTACCTGACCTCTACTCCTGCCGGTGTCACACCCTCCGGAGAGCCGATGCGCTATGCTTGGCATTTTACCTACACCCTGCCCAATATGCCTGTATCCCTGTTAAAAGAGGAAGAAGGCAAAGCACTGGTGGTTTTCAAAGTAAAGTAAAACAAAGTAAAGTTCCTTCCCCGCAAGCACAAGCTCGCGGGGATTTTTTTAAACTGAAAAGGTCACCTCTTTAGGTGACCTTTTGCAATGGATAAACAAAACTTGCGCTCCAACACCTTTAAGGTGAAAATTTGAGATGAATGGAAGCAAATGTCCTGTGGCAAAATTACATAAACACACATTTAAACTGAAAAGACCACCTGAAAAGGTGGTCTTTTGCCACGGGCTATACGGAACTTGCGTTCCACCCCCTTAAAGAGAAAATTTGAGATGAATGGAAGCAAATGTCCTGTGGCAAAATTACATAAACACACATTTAAACTGAAAAGAGCTCTCTTATGAGAGCTCTTTTGCAAAGGGGTGGGATAAAGTGCGGTGCTATCGTCGGATGTCCTGCCCCTAAGCGGAGCGTAGTAAAGCCTACGTGAGCATTAGGGGACAGGCTTCCATCCGGCGATTTGACCACGCTTTAGCACGCCCCTATTTATATGCGCTCATGTGCTCCAAGAGAGCCCGCTTCTCCGTCACACCCTCTTGCGCCTTGTTGAGTAACATATTGTAACGTTCCGGATTCATCTTATTGACAACTTGGAAACGTGTTTCTGATGACATATAATCAGAAAGCGGTTTAGAAGGAGCCTTAGAGTCTAACATCAACGGCGCTTTGCCTTGCTTGATGTTTTCCGGATTGTAACGATAGAGCGGCCATGAACCGGTCTCAACCGCATCCTTTTGGTGCAACAGACCGTCAGCCATGTTAAGACCTTGGTTAATGCAGTGTGAGTATGCGATAATCAGAGACGGACCGTTATAAGCTTCAGCTTCGTTCATCGCTTTAATAACTTGGCTGTCATTAGCGCCCATAGCAACTTGTGCTACATAAACGCTACCATAAGACATCGCAATCATTGCCAAATCTTTCTTCGGCAACTCTTTACCGGCTGTTGCAAACTTAGCAGATGCACCCATCGGGGTTGCCTTAGACTGTTGACCGCCGGTGTTGGAGTAAACGCCTGTGTCAACGACTAAGATGTTCACATTACGCCCGGAGGCAATCGCGTGGTCAAGACCGCCGAAGCCGATATCGTATGCCCAACCGTCACCACCGATAATCCATACAGACTTCTTGATGAGGTAATCAGCACATTCTAAGAGCAACTTAGCTTCTTCGCTATTCATCTTAGCCAGTTTAGCTTTGAGTTCGGCAACATTGTCGCGCTGAGCATCAATTTCAGCATCAGTTGATTGCGGGTTAGTCAAAATCTTATCAGCCAAATCGCCAAGTTCTGCCTTCAAACCTTCTAACAAGGTCTTAGCTTTAACTTCGCTTTGGTCAATAGAAACACGCATACCCAAACCGAACTCCGCGTTATCTTCAAACAAAGAGTTTGCCCAAGCCGGACCGTGACCTTTTTCATCTTTGGCATAAGGTGTGGTCGGAAGATTGCCGGAGTAAATGGAAGAGCACCCCGTTGCGTTAGCAACAACCATTCTGTCACCAAAGAGCTGTGTTAATAACTTAATATAAGGCGTTTCGCCGCAACCTGCACAGGCACCGGAAAATTCAAACAACGGCTTAATCATCTGTGTGGTCTTCGGCAAATTCTTTTGAACTTCAGTGCGCTTTACATAAGGCAGAGTTTCAAAGAACTTCCAATTTGCCTTCTCAGCTTCCAAATGGTTTTCAATGTGATCCATATTGATAGCATGAAGTTCCGGATTTGCCTTGTTTTTAGCCGGACAAGCAGAGGTGCAGATACCGCATCCCGTGCAGTCTTCAGCAGAAATTTGCAAGATAAATTTCTTACCGGCAAATTCTTTACCTTTGTAGTCAGCACGTTTTAATGTTGCCGGAGCACCTGCTAATTGAGCATCATCTGCAACCTTCATACGAATAACGCCGTGCGGACAAACAATCGAGCACTTACCGCATTGGATACAGGTTTCAGGATCCCAAACCGGAATTTCGGTTGCAATGCAACGCTTTTCATATTGGGTTGTTCCTGTCGGCCATGTGCCGTCAACAACTTCTTGAAGTTCAGAAGTGGTAATGCTGTCACCTTTATCGGCAATGAGTTTTGCCGTCAAGCCTTGAACAAACTTCGGAGCTTCTGCCGGAACCGGAGCCAAACGATGATGCTTAGAGGTAACATGATCAGGATAATTTACCTCAAACATATGTGCAAGAGAGGCATCAACCGCGGCAAAATTCTTCTGCACAATGGCATCGCCCTTCTTAGAATAAGTCTTCTTAATCGCAGCCTTAATTTGGGCAATCGCTTCATCTTTCGGCAAAATGTTGGAAATTGCAAAGAAGCAGGCTTGCATAATGGTGTTAATGCGCGCACCCATACCGGTTGCACGAGCCACTTCCACCGCGTTAATGGTGTAGAACTTCAACTTCTTTTCAATGATTTGCTCTTGAACCTCAATCGGCAAATGATCCCAAACTTCTTCATGCTTATACGGTGCATTCAAGAGGAATGTGCCGCCCTTCTTTGCGATGTGCAAAATATCAACCTTGTTCATGAATTGGAATTGGTGACAGGCCACAAAATCTGCTTGGTTGATAAGATATGCCGAACGGATCGGATTATCCGAGAAACGCAAGTGAGAAGTGGTCATAGAACCGGATTTACGTGAGTCATATACGAAATAACCTTGTCCGTATTTACCGGCATCTTCGGCAATAATCTTAATCGAGTTTTTGTTAGCACCAACCGTTCCGTCAGCACCCAAACCAAAGAATACGGCGCGAACCACATCATCCGGCTCAACGTCAAACGACGGATCATAGCTCAAAGACTTGTGAGTTACATCATCGGTAATACCAACCGAGAAACCGTTAATCGGTTTTGAAGATGTTGCATTGTCAAACACAGCCTTAGCCATTGCCGGCGTAAATTCTTTAGAAGATAAACCGTAACGACCGCCATACATCTTCGGCAGAGAGCTGATTTTGCCGTTAGAGAAAGCTTGAGAAATGGCTGTAACCACATCCAAGTATAACGGCTCACCGAGAGATCCGGATTCTTTTGTTCTATCCAAAACAGAAACAGTCTTGGCAGTTTTAGGAAGAGCATTGATAAATGCATCTGTCGGGAACGGACGATACAAATGAACTTTTAATACGCCCAATTTAGAACCATGTGCATTCAAGTATTCAATTGCTTCTTCAACTGTCTCGGCACCTGAACCCATCACCACGATAACGTGTTCGGCATCTTTGGCACCGGTATAGTCAACAATGTGATATTGTCTTCCGGTAATTTTAGCAAACTTATCCATTTCTTCTTGAACGATTGCCGGAACTGCATCATAGTATTTATTGGCAGCTTCACGACCTTGGAAGAAAACGTCAGGATTTTGCGCGGTTCCGCGAATAACCGGCGCTTCCGGTTTCAACGCATGCTTGGCGGCAAATTTATAATCAACGCCTTCTAACATCGCGCGCAAATCATCATCAGACAAAAGCTTAATTTTCTTAATTTCGTGCGAAGTGCGGAAACCGTCAAAGAAATGCATAAACGGAACGCGTGAACGAAGGGTAGAAGTTTGTGCAATCGCTGCCATATCCCCTGCCTCCTGCACGGAGTTAGAAGAAAGCATGGCAAAACCGGTTTGACGGCAGCTCATCACATCGGAGTGGTCGCCGTAAATAGAAAGCGCATGATACGCAAGAGAACGCGCGGCAACGTGCATCACAAACGGAGAAAGCTCACCCGCAATCTTATACATATTCGGAATCATCAACAATAAACCTTGTGATGCCGTAAAGGTGGTGGTTAAAGCACCGGCCTGTAAAGAACCGTGACAAGCACCGGCAGCACCGGCCTCAGACTGCATTTCTTGCACAAACGGCACAACGCCCCACAAGTTTTTTTGTTTTGCGGATGACCACGCATCAGCCCATTCACCCATCGGAGAAGACGGAGTAATCGGGTAGATAACGCAGACTTCGTTCATACGATGGGCAACAGAAGCGGCCGCTTCGTTAGCATCCATCATTTTCATTTTAACATCTGACATTTATAAATATCCTTAAAAATTTTTGAGTTACAATCAGAAGAAAAGCCCCAAGGGCAAAGGTTTTAGCACCCTCCCCGAAACTGTCTCCCGATTCCATTATTTTAGACGAGCGAAAAATAGCATAAACCTTAAAAAAATCAAGTTTTTTTTAAGAGCTGACCACACTTTATAAAGCATATTTGATTATATCTCCCCCTTGACGGGGGAGATGTCGCCAGCGGCGACAGAGAGGGTGAAATTTAATATACCTCCCAACAGGAATTAAGGAGAAAATATAAGAGCAAACGTTACTCCACTCCCAACGTAATTTAAGGCGGGAAATTTAAACAATCCGGCAAACTTTCTGACTCGCGCTCCGGAACTTTTAAGGCGGAAAATATGAGAGCAAACGTTACTCCATTCCCAACGTATTAAAGCAACAAACGTTACTTGTCTCCCGACAGGAATTAAGGAGGAAAATTTAAACAATCCGCAAACTTTCTGACTCGCGCTCCGGCACTTTTAAGGCGGTAAATTTTGCGAGAGGACCGCGGATGTCCCCCGAGGAGCACGAGTTTACAAATTGGTAAATGACGCGACGAAGTGGGGCTTCCATCCGCGAGTCATATCACAAAATTTACCCCTTAAGAGATAATATGATACCGCCGTATTCTTTTACAAACTCATACTCTTCCTGAGTCATCTCTTCTTTGAAAACGCGATTCCGTTCGGCTTTCAACATATCAACCTCTTCAAGAGCACTATCCGGCAAATGTTTTTCGGTAATTTCTGTTGTTAAAAATTCGATTGTATCGTCAAGACGTTTGACATGGTCATAAACATCATACATATCAAACATCTTTTTAACCCGAATATGAAACGCGGTTGGTGCCCAATTCATCCGACGCAAATGATTTTCCAAAAACTTTGGGCAAGGGCTGGGAAACGGTTTATTGACAAACTCAATCATCTCCGTTGAGGCTTTAGGAAGCATATTGATTTCCTGCACGGTAAGCAACAAATGCATAAATTCCGTCTCATCAAATGCCGAAGAAATACGCGTAATCACAAAGCGCGGCGCTTGGCGTTCAATATTTTTCTTTTGCCAAACGAGATTGCTGACGACCATATAGATAATAAGGCTCATTGCAATCGTATAGAGTGCCGGTTTCTTCCATTTCCTTTTTAAGACACGAACCAGTTTGCGCCATCTGTTCATTTTACGTTTAGAAGATTTTTTAGCCGATTTAACCGCCATAATGCCTCCGATATTTTTTAATTTCCTCAGATAATAGCAAAAACAAAAAAAATTGCAAGCCCTAACTGTATTCCCCTACCACTCTATGATTTCGCCGTCATACGTCGGTTTCATATTATTTAAGCACCGGCGCTTCACCTCTTCATAATCACTCTCAACCGCCATGTGGTTTATCACCATCCGCTTCGGATTGATTTTGGCGGCATAGTATTTAAGCTCATCAAGCCCTGCATGAAAGCGTGTGCCGAGAGGAGTCGTCAACGGCATAATCAAAACTTCCGGCTGACGCTTAATGTATTTAAACACCCGCTCGTCTAAGCTCTTAAAATCGGCAATATGCACCACTTCACCGTCATTAAAAATATATCCGGTGCATTCAATATTATGCCCAACCATTTCAATCGGCGTGATTTTTAAGGATTTCACCATAAAACTTTTTTCCCACTCAATAATATGCGGACAAAGAGCGGCCTTAAATATCGGATTTAAATTTTTCTCATCTTGACAGATAAGATAAGGAAACCGCGTGCAAATTGTTTGGATCATATTTTTAGTGCCGTAAATATCAAGCATTTGCCCGCTCAAACGATTAATCTCACGCAAATCATCAATGCCGTGCAAATGGTCGGCATGCGAATGGGTATAAAACACCGCATCCAATTTTTTGATATTATTTTTGATAAGTTGCCATCTTAAATCAGGAGAAGTATCAATCAAAAATTTCACCCCTGATAATTCCATATATGTGCCGGTGCGCATCCGATAATTTTTCGGATTATTTGCATCACATGCACCAAATCCGTTAGCCAGTGCCGGAACACCGGGGGCTGCTCCCGAACCTAAGATAATTACTTTTGACATCTTTTTCCCTCTTGTGCTTTAGTATATAAACGATAAAAATTCTCTGCGGTAATAGCGGCAATCTCTGCCACGCTAACGCCTTTTAACTCTGCCAATTTTTCTGCCGTTTTGATGATATACGCCGGTTCATTTTCTTTGCCGCGATACGGAACGGGTGCCAAATACGGACTATCCGTTTCAATTAAAATTTTATCGGTTGGATACCCTTTAAACACTGCGCAAATTTCACCGGCACTCTTAAATGTAATAATCCCCGAAGCTGAGATATAAAACCCCAATTCCTTAACCGCATCGGCAAAGCTTTTATCTGAAGTAAAACAATGAATAACACCTCTTAAATGCGGATATTTTTTTACCCCGTCATGCAAAATTTGGAGCATATCACTTTCTGCCTCGCGCTGATGAATCATTATGGGAAGCCCTGTTATCCCTGCCGCCTCCACATGACGGATAAACATTTCCTTCTGCTCGTTTTTATATTCTGCCCCGTAGTGATAATCAAGCCCGCACTCGCCGATAGCAATCACTTCCGGAAATTGCGCCGTCCGCACAATATCAGAAACCTGAATTTGATTAAGTTTAACCGGTGCGCTGTCCGGATGCACCCCTGCGGATGTCCACATTTTCTTAGCCTCAAGCCGAAACCGCCGGCACATAGCGATTTGCGCCTCAATTTCATCTAAATCTTTACCGGCGTTAAGCATAACCCCAACGCCTGCCGCATAAGCACGCGCCGCCACCTCATCATCTTCAATATGGCAATGACTGTCAATAAGCATTTTACATCTTTTCAGGCGCCTTAAAGCCCAATAATTGAATAGCAATATCAAGCGTATTTAAGGTCAGCTGAATTAGAGCAACCAAAGATTTGAGCGCTGTTTCATTTTCTTCAGCCAAAATCTTCTTATCATGATAGAACACATTGAATTTATTAGCGACCTCGTAAACATAGGAGCAAATCATTGACGGCGCGTCTTTCTTAACCGCCTCGGTTATGGTATGCGAAAACCGTGTTAAACTCAACGCCAAATCACGCTCGGACGCCGATGTAATCGTGCCGAATTTTGCCCCTTTGATAGCCTCCGGATTTTTTTCTCTAAGCTTGGCCAATATTGATTTAATCCTGACCATGGTATATAAAATATACGGACCGGTATTCCCCTCAAAAGAGGCAAATTTATCCAAATCAAAAATATAATTGCTCTCAATCGGGTTCATCAAATCGCCGTATTTCACCGCCGCCAAACCGATTATTTTTTTCAATTCCAAAACTTCATCGGCGTTCATCTGATCGGCATCTTTGATATTTACCGCATTTTCCACCAAGTCGAGCATTTCAGATAACTTCATCGTCCCGCCGGAACGCGTTTTAAAAGGCTTACCGTCCTTACCGTTCACCGTGCCGAAACCGATAAACGAAAGCTCTGTTTCAGGCTTTACAACGCCGGTCTTTTTTGCACAACGGAACACCCGCTCAAAGTGAAGTGATTGCCGCTTATCCACCACATACGCCACCCGATCGGGGTTAAAATCTTTTTCTCTTTGCACCAAGGTTGCCAAATCGGTTGTTTCATATATCGCACTGCCGTCAGATTTCAAGATAATGCATGGCGGTATCGGCGCGGTATCCGTATCTTCTTTCACATCAACCACCAACGCACCCTCGCTGATATAAGCAAACCCGTCATCTTTCATTTTATTGACCATCGCCGGAATATAAGTAGCGGCATCGGACTCACCCAACCAATAATCAAAATCAACATCTAAACGCTGATAATTACGCTTCAAATCCGGCAACGATACATTCATAATATGTTTCCATAACGCGCGATAACCTCTGCGTCCCTCTTGCAACTCAACCGTTGCTTGACGCGCCGCTGCCAAATATGTCTCATCTTCTTTAGATTTTGCTGAAGCATACGGATATATTTCTTCCAAATCTTTTAAATCAAACGGTGCGGTTTCAGGATATTCCCCTTGATAACTTTCATCAAAATAGCAAAGTTCCGGACGGCGAACAGAAAGCTCATGAATAATCAACCCCATCTGCAACCCGAAATCCCCCAAGTGAATATCGGCAATGACCTTATGACCATAAAATTTGTTCATCCGTTTTAAGGCTTCGCCAATTACCGCCGAGCGCAGATGCCCCACGTGCAAAGGTTTGGCCACATTCGGCCCGCCATAGTCAAACACAATTGTCTGAGGTGCTTTTGTTTTTTCAAAACCGCACTCGGGAGTCGTTAACATACCTTGCATATAGTCGGTTAAAAAACGGTCTTTAACGGTGATATTGATAAACCCCGGCGCCACCAAAGAGACATTTTCAATCATCTCGTTTTCTGAGATATTGGCCATCACATCATTGGCAATCATCATCGGAGATTTGTGATATTGCTTTGCCCCGCTCATCGCCCCGTTGACCTGATATTGACACAAATCCGGACGTGCAGAAACCACCACGCGCCCGAAATCTTTATCATATCCGGCCTTTTCAAAAGCTTCCATAAATATTTCGCTTAAATTTTCTATAACCGTTTTCAACGTCAGCTCCTTATTTTTATCATCAAAAATCTGAAAGCGTTATAGCTTTTTAGCCACCCTCTGTCAAGAAGAATTTTTGCCCGTGCTTTAGCACGCCCCCCACATAAACCCTCTTGACAAATCCTCAAACCGCACTTATGCTGAGCGCCATCAAAAAATTATTATTCACCCTTTAAATTTATGTCACATGAAAGTAGAAATCAAATTATTCTCTGAACTTTCTCGGCATCCCGAGACAAAAAAAGGTGCTTTTCCTGACTTTCACTTTACCACTCTCTCGCTTTATGAAAAGACCTGTCCGTTCTGCGGTCAGCTGCTTAATAACGCGGAGTGTTCTTGTGAAAAGTATAACAAGGCAAAGAAGGCGCTTTTGAGCACATTTAAGGTTGATGAACCTCTGTGGCTGAAGCAAAACATTGACTCTCTGCCCCAAAGTTTCTTAAACCCTGCTGATGTTATCATAACTCCGGTTACACCGCCGGACAATGCGCTTATTCTCTTTGATGAAGGCACAATGGCAGAGCTTCTCGCCGCCGTTAAGCCTGAGCTGTGGTATATCTCCAGAGGAGAATTAACCACCACGGAGTTATCGTTCTACATCCGCAAGCGCGGCGATATGCAGTATTATCACTGCCGGATAAAAAACATCCCGCCCAACACCTTGTGTCTGTTAAAAAATGCCACCAAGATTATCATCGGTTACACTAAAGAAGAAACCATCATAAATCCGAACGCGCCGAAAGGCACGCTTGGTAACTATCATTTTGAGCCGCACGAGCACATCGTTGCCCAATACTCATACAACGATTATCTCTTAAAGTTGACCGAACTCTAAAAAAAACGCTCTTACCGCAAAGGTAAGAGCATTTTTTGTATCCGCGCCTTAAAATTATGCATTGACCACAACGCAAAAAAGTGATATTGTCATAATGATAGTTATCTTTATGTCTAACCCCAAAAATCAAAAAGCGTATGGGAAAAAATTATTTAGCAGACGTGGCAAACCTTTGCCGCGTAGATGAAGACAAGTTAATGGGCGTGTCACAGCCCGAGTTGGTAAACAACTTCATCTTGCCGCTGGGTGTGGAACCGACCGGACAAGACACCCGTGGTTGGCGTATCAGTCCTGAGTTCATGACATTCATGACCGACTGGGGACAGTATTGCGTTTCAGAAGATCATGCAACCGGCGAACTCCTGATGGAGATTGCCCTCCAGCGCCTATCCAAAGGCACCATCGTCCGCAACATCATTAAGGACGAGACTTTTGAGGCTGAAATGGCAGCTCTGGAACCGAAGAAAGACGATGACGAGATCACCTTGGAAAAGAAGCGCCGTGCACGCGCAGAGAAGAACGTGGCATATCTTGCCGCCACCGCTGAGGAGCTTTATGCCCCCTACAACCCGTGGTTTGCCTTGCCGGAAGAATCTCGTAAGTATTCCAACTGGTATGATCAGCCCGGTTTGATGGAGCAGGCCTGCTGGAACTTTGTGAAGGAGAACCTCTGGTTTTGCATGGAGCGTCTGAACAATGCCGTTTGGCGCGGTCATGCTGAAAAGCTCTGCGTCGGTCTGTTACAGCATGTAAGTTCTGAGGGCAAAGAGATTGGCAACTACCTCTGGAGCGAGGACCTCGTCAAAGAGCCGCTTAAGGAGGTCTATCAGTTCACCGAAACACTGGCTGTCCGCCACTTCGGTGTTGAGAAGGTCGCACGCATCCTGCTCCCGACATGGCGTGAGCACAAGCCCTTCTTTAAGGAGCACGCCACGGAGATTGACTTCAAGGCGCTCTTTAATGGAAAAGGTAACGAGCACCTGAACTACGAGCGCGAAACCAAAGAATACTTTGGCAAGAAGAAACGCTTGCTCTTAAAGACTTTCGGCAGACTGGAAAGCTCGGTCAACAACAAGGTCAAAGAGGCAATGCTCGCCTAAAGCCTAAACAAAAAAGCTCTTACCCCAAAGGTAAGAGCTTTTTTGTTTTCCTGAAACATCACCTAAATGTTCTCTCTTTGATGATGATGTTCTTTTTTCATCTCTTTTAAGATTTCTTTTTGCCCGTCGGTCAACACACTTTCAAAGTGCTCGCGGTTAACCTTACGCAGTTCCTTTATCTTTTGATGCAGCTCATCTGCCTGCTTAAACAACGGTTCCATTTTGGCCATGTCGGCTTGGCGCATTTCTTCTAACTTTTGTTTTTGTTCATCGGTCAGCCCGAGCCTCTGCGCAAAACGTTCTTTCATCTCCGGTGTCGGCTCAAAATGTTTGCCCTTAAAGCCATGATGAAAGCCATGATGATGTTTTGCCATCGGTGCACCCATTTCTACCTGAGCCGGAGGTGCCATAAACTGACCGCGCGGTCCGTGATGTTTCGGGCAACAACCGAATGTCAGTATTCCCAACGTAACAACCACTCCGGCCACAAATGAAACGGCGATTGTTGTAACCAATTTTTTCTCGTTCTTCTCCATTGTTTTATCCTTTCTAAAAAACTATAATTCCAAATATGCGAGCTTGTCATGCAACTTAGCTTTTGCATTATGAAGTCTTGATTTCAAAGTTCCGACATTGATTTTCATTTTTTCTGCGGCGCGCTCATAAGTTAAGCCCTTAAACTCAACCAAGATGATCGCCTGTTTCATCTCTTTTGGGAGTTCGTTTACCGCATCCAAAATAATTTTCTGCCGGCATTTGATGAGCCATTTTTTCTCCGGATTATCATTATCCGAGATAAATTCCATACCGCCTGTTTCTTCATCAACAGAAGCCATCAGCAGTTTTTGGCTCTTGCTTTTAAGCACATCACGACAATAATTTTCCGCGACGGTTTTAATCCACCCAAAGAGTTTATCCTGCTCTTTATATTCCGGAAATTTCTCCCAAAGTCGGATATAAATTTCCTGTTCGATGTCTTCATCGCGGCGACAAAGCATCAGACGAACGGTATTCTCCACAATTCGTTGACATTGCCGTCTTGTCTTTTCATCACTCATCAGCTGACCTCATATAAGCCGAATTTATCAAGCGGAATAACGCTGTCATCATCTATATCATCAACAACACCGTCATTAAGATAAAGTGCGGTGAAATAGCAATCAAACTCCCCTTCATCAAATGTAGGCGCTTTAGGCATTATACCCAAAAGCACAACCACCAGACAAAGCGAACAAAATGAACTGATAAGCGCATATTTTTCGCGTTGCTTTTTAAGATAAAGCGGTCGAGCTTCAGAGAGCAATTTTGAAACCTTATCCATCAATTTTTCCTTTCATGATAACATTGACAACAAGTATAACGGCAAAAAATAAAAAAAGTTCAAATTTTTTTAAACAAAAGAAAAAAAGTTACCCACACCACACGCTTGTGCAGTTAAAAGCACGCGCGGTTATGGATAACTTTTAATTAAAAATTATGGAGAAGCACCGCACACTTTAAGAGCAAACGTTACTCACGTCTCGACGATTTTTAAGGTGGGAAATTTTGCGAGCAAACATCCCCCCCCTCCCGATAACCGCTAAGGCGGAAAATTTAAGAGCAAACGTTACTCACGTCTCGACGATTTTTAAGGTGGGAAATTTTGTAAAATAACCGCAGGAGCCCTCCGAGGCGCACAAGCGTAGTCAGACCTACGTGACGTGCCGATGTGAGGCTTCCTCCTGCGGATTAGTTTACAAAATTTACCCCTTAAAATTAGCGGTGGAAGAGATGTTCGAGGGAATTAATGTCTAACACAACATACGTCGGGCGACCGTGGTTGCATTGGGCAGAGTGCGGCGTTTTTTCCATTTCGCGGAGGAGATGATTCATTTCAGCAATATTAAGTCGCCGACCGGCACGAACCGAACCGTGACAAGCCATGGTGGCGGCAATATGATTGATTTTATCTTCGGCAACCACACTGGCGCCGAATTCAACCAGTTCATCAGCCAAATCAACAATCATTTTTTTAACTGACGCATCTTTAATGAGCGCCGGCACTTCACGCACAAGAACCCCTGCCCCGAAATCTTCTAAGACAAGCCCCAGTTTAGAAAGCGCATCAAATTCGGAAACAAGCGCCGCTTTTTGCGTGAGGGTTAAATCCACCACTTCGGGAATAAGCATCAGTTGCGAGGGAAGTTTTTCACCACTGAGCATGGCAGCTTTAAGATGCTCAAGAACAATCCGTTCGTGCGCCGCATGCTGGTCAATTAAGATGAGCGCATCTTCGGTCTGCGAGAGGATATAGGTATCATGAAATTGCGCTTTAGCCACCCCTAACGGTCCGACATTTTCTTCATCTGTAACATCAGGTTCTTCAACCTTAACCGAGAGTTTACGTTCAAGCTCAGGAAGCATCGCACTGCGAGAGGAAGAACCGTGTGCAGAAGATACGGGACGCGATTGATAAGAAGGCGCAAAAGTCGGTATATCCGTCACATTTTCATTAAGCGTGCGCGGGGCAAAAAAGTCATTAACATCCACTTGCTTTTCTAAACTATGAATAAGATTTTCCGCACCGGTATTGGCACTTTCTTTATCCCCTTGAAGGAGTGCCTGACGTATCGCCCCGACAAGAAGCGAGCGCACACCCTGCTGGTCAAAAAAGCGCACTTCGGCTTTGGTCGGGTGCACGTTGACATCAACCAACATCGGATTAACTTCCAAAAACAACACACACGCCGGATAACGTGCATTTTCCAAAACGCCGGCATACGCCCCTTTAAGCGCACCGAGTAACAGCTTATCTTTAACAGGCCTGTTGTTCACAAACAGATATTGTGAAAGCGAATTTGCTTTGCTAAATGTCGGCAGACTGATAAGTCCGGTTAAACTCATCCCGTCTTTAGCACCGTTAACCTCAAGCGAATTATCCGAAAATTCACGCCCCATAACTTCTGCCGCACGCCTTAAACGCGCAATCCGCATATCACCGGTGGTAGCATTAAGCGCAATCTTTTTCTTATCATCCGCATAGAGATAAAAAGATACTTCGGGATGCGCCAACGCAATCCGACTTAAAATATCACTTGAAGCCCCTACTTCCGCTGTATCGGCTTTAAGAAACTTTAATCTGGCGGGCGTGGCATAAAACAAATCGCGCACTTCTATTCGCGTGCCGAAACCGCACGCCGAAGGGGCAGTATTTCCCTTTTCGCCGCCTTTGACTTCTATCTCCCAACCGCTTTCTTTATCTTGCGCTTGACGTGTCATAATCTTTAATTTGGCAACGGAAGCAATGGAAGGAAGAGCCTCACCGCGAAACCCTAAAAACTGCACATTAAATAAATCATCGGTCGGAAGCTTGGACGTGGCATGCCGCTCTACCGCAAGCGCTAAATCTTCCGCACTCATCCCTTTGCCGTTATCTTCTACCGCAATGAGTGTCTTACCACCGGCTTTAAGCGTCACCTCTATTCGCGTGGCTTTGGCATCAAGCGCATTTTCAACAAGTTCTTTCACAACCGACGCCGGCCGCTCAATCACTTCGCCGGCAGCAATCTGATTAACTAAATTAGACGGTAATAAACGTATTGACATTTTGTGGCTCCTTTGAGCGTATCATAGGGGGAAAATAACAAAAGGTCTTGGTATAATCGCGCTTATCCCCATAAATATTTTGCCACAAGTATTCACCCTATCTCCCCCTTGACGGGGGCTTGCAGGATAAAAAACATTTGAGAAATGTTTTTTACGAGAGCTATAGGTGCTGTTAATAAGCAACTTTGCGATAACGCAAACCAAGCACATTCTCCCCCTTGACGGGGGAGATGTCACCGGAGGTGACAGAGAGGGTGAAAACCGACATTCTTTGTTATGCCAATAAAAACGCTCAAAATTTGCTTGCAATTAAAGCAATTAGCCTTTAGGCTTTCCCTATATTTAGGAGAGATAAAATGACCGATATGATTGTTGCCAATGAACCACTTGATGAAAAAAAGATAACTTTAGCGCGCAAAATTATTTTAGAGTTACAACGCGAACTTCCACAGTATATTGAACGCGGCTCAGGCCCGTTTTTGGCAGCAATTTATGATGAAAACGGAAACCTCATTGCCAAAGAGGCAAACAGCGTCGTAAATTCCTGTTGCAGTCATAACCACGCGGAGATGAATACACTAAGAGCCGCCGAAGAAAAACTAAAAACTTATGATTTGTCTGCTCATCACTTAAAAATGTATGTGAGCGCCGAACCGTGTATGATGTGCTTAGGCGGTATTATGTGGGCAGGAATTAAAGAAGTCTATTTCAGCGTTCCGTCAAAAGATGTCGAGAAAATAACCGGCTTTGATGAAGGCTTTAAACCTCAATGGTTTGACGAGTTTAAAAAACGCGGCATTACCGTTTACGGCAATATCGAAACCGAAGCCGGCAAAAAAGTCCTGCAAGATTACGTAAAACTCGGCCGCAAAGTATATAAACCGGAACGATAAAAAAAATTCCCCCCCCTTGACAAGAAAAATCAGCCTTTATTCTTCCCCTCCCCCTTGACAAGAAAAATCAGCCTTTATTCTTCCCCTCCCCCTTGACAAGAAAAATCAGCCTTTATTCTTCCCCTCCCCCTTGACGGGGGAGGGTTAGGGAGAGGGTGAAATAAATATTGCAAAACTATTTTTCCCCTCTCTAACGGCTCCGCCACCAAGGAGGAGAAAGAAACAGAATTTAAACTAAAATCGCCCTCAATTAAGAGAGCGATTTTTCTATGAATAAAACATTACACACGTTTTGCCTTAAAAGTGGGATAAAGTGCGGTGCTATCGCCGAATGTCCTACCTCAAAGCGGAGTTGGCAACTTATTGCCCCTAAACTGAAAATCGCTCTCGTTTGAGAGCGATTTTGCAATGGGTTTGGATGGTGCCGGTGCTGGAAGTGACGCCGCAAGCGCCGTGTACAAAATGCGTACATAAGCGAGCGCCGACGCTTCCATGACCGGTGCTATACAAGCCCCTATTCTGCGGAAGCGGCTTCGGAAGAAGCTGCAGCTTCAATAGCCTTCGCCTCAGCTTCCTGCTTCTTCTGGAGCTCAATCTCCTTATCGTTCTGTGCTGCAACCTTACGGAGTGAGCGAAGAACGCTACCGGTACCGGCAGGAACCAGACGACCGACAATCACGTTTTCTTTCAAACCATGTAAGCGATCAACCTTACCCTCAACTGCGGCCTCGGTAAGAACACGAGTTGTCTCTTGGAAGGACGCGGCAGAGATAAAGGATTTGGTCTGCAAGCTGGCCTTGGTAATACCCAAAAGAACCGGCGTTGCTTCAGCAGGCTTGCCACCTTCGGCAACTGCCTTAGCGTTAATCGCCTCAAATTCATCGGCATCAAGTTGTTCGCCAACAAGCAATGTTGTATCACCCGGAACGGTAACTTCAACTTTGCGAAGCATTTGTGAAACGATAACTTCAATGTGCTTATCGTTAATCTTCACACCTTGCAGACGGTAAACGGCTTGCACTTCTTTAACCAAGTATTGAGCCAATTCTTCAATACCCAAAACGCGCAAAATATCATGCGGTGCGAGTGTGCCTTCAACAAGCATATCACCTTTCTTCACTTGGTCACCGTCTTGAACAACCAAACGACGTCCCTTCGGAATGAGGTATTCCCACTCTTTACCGTCTTCGGCCACAACCATAATGCGTTGCTTTGCTTTGTAGTCTTTACCGAACTCAACCATACCGTCAACATCGGAGATGATGGCCGGATCCTTCGGCTTACGAGCTTCAAACAGCTCGGCAACACGCGGCAAACCACCGGTAATATCTTGTGATTTCAAGCTCTCTTTCGGTAATCTCGCGATAACATCACCGGCATGAATTTCGGTTCCGTTATCCACCGCCAAAACAGCATCCACCGGCAGATAGTAACGAACTTCTTTATCCTTATTGGTAACGGCTTTACCTTTCTTATCTTTTAAGACAATGGAAGGACGTAAGTTAGCGTGTGCATTAGAGCCGCCTCTCCAGTCTGTAACCACCTTAGAAACAATACCGGTTGTTTCATCTTGCGTTTCTTTAACCGAAACATTAGGGATTAAGTCAATCAATTCAACCTTACCTGCTTTTTCAGAGATAATCGGGGTTGTAAACGGATCCCATTCGGCAACCTTTGTACCTTTCTTAATCTCTTTACCGAGTTTAACCAAAAGTTTGGCACCATACGGCACACGGTGACGAGATTTCTCACGACCTTGATTATCTGTCACAATGATTTCGCAGTTACGAGAAAGGATAACCATATTGCCATCCACATCTTCAACTGTGTGTTCATTGCTCAATTTCAAGATACCGGCAAACGGAATTTCAACGCTTGATTGCTCAGCAGAAACGGAAGCCGCACCACCAACGTGGAAGGTTCTCATCGTTAACTGTGTACCAGGCTCACCAATGGATTGCGCCGCGATAATACCAACCGCTTCACCAACGTTAACAGGTGTTCCGCGAGCCAAGTCACGACCGTAACAAGCCGCGCATACGCCATGCTCGGATTCACAAGTTAATACCGAACGGATTTTAACTTGTTCAACACCGGCTTTTTCCACCTTTTCAACGTCATATTCATCCATCAGTTTACCTTTATGAACTAATACTTCACCGGTTTCAGGACTTAAAATATCTTCTTGTGCGGTTCTTCCCAAAATCCGCTCGCCGATAGAAGCAATCACATTGCCGCCATCAACAACCGGACGCACGATAATACCGCGCTCGGTTCCGCAATCGGTTTCGGTAACAACCACATCTTGAGCCACATCAACCAAACGACGAGTTAAGTAACCGGAGTTAGCGGTCTTTAACGCGGTATCGGACAAACCTTTACGTGCCGAGTGGGTTGAGCTGAAGTATTCCGCCACCGTCAAACCTTCTTTAAAGTTTGAGATAATCGGTTGTTCAATAATGGCGCCGTTCGGCTTGGTCATCAAACCGCGCATACCGGCAAGCTGTCTCATTTGGTCTTTAGAACCGCGCGCGCCGGAATCAGCCATCATGTAAACAGAGTTCATATACCCGTGATCAATCTTAGAAATACCTTTCATCATTTCATCGGCGATTTTGTAGTTACAAGCCGCCCAAATATCAATAACTTTGTTGTATTTCTCACCTTGGGTAATCAAACCGTTTTGATATTGCTCTTCAAATTCCTTAGCTTGTTTAGAAGTTTCTTCAATGAGCTTCTTCTTAGCTTCCGGCACAATCAAATCGTCTTTACCAAACGAGATACCGGCTTTACAAGCGTTTTCAAAACCTAAAGTCATGATTTTATCAACCATGATGCAGGTTTCCTTTTGTCCGCAATAACGATAAACGGTATCAATGATTTCACCGATTTCTTTCTTACGAAGAAGTCTGTTAACAAGCGAGATGGAAATTTTCTCGTTATCCGGCAAAATATCAGAAATAATGATACGTCCCGGAGTTGTTTCAAGCAATCCGTAAACACGCTCGCCGTTATCGTTTACATAGTGCATACGACATTTAATCTTTGCGTGCAAATCAACAACTTTGGCATTTAACGCCAACATTACTTCATTAACATCGGAATAAATACTGCCTTCACCGATAACACCGTCAGCTTCATAAGAAAGGTAGTAAATACCTAAAACCATATCTTGTGACGGAACGATAATCGGTTTACCGGAAGCCGGTGCCAAAATGTTATTGGTAGACATCATCAATACACGTGCTTCCAATTGAGACTCAATAGAAAGCGGAACGTGCACGGCCATTTGGTCACCGTCAAAGTCAGCGTTAAACGCGGTACAAACGAGCGGATGAAGATGAATAGCTTTACCTTCAACCAATACCGGCTCAAATGCCTGAATACCTAAGCGGTGCAACGTCGGCGCACGGTTTAACAATACCGGATGCTCACGGATAACTTCTTCCAAGATATCCCATACTTCAACACGCTCTTTTTCAACCATACGTTTAGCCGCCTTTAAGGTTGTTGCCAAGCCATACATTTCAAGTTTGGCATAAACAAACGGCTTAAACAATTCAAGAGCCATTTTCTTCGGCAAACCGCATTGGTGTAATTTCAGTTGCGGACCAACCGTAATAACCGAACGACCGGAGTAGTCAACACGCTTACCTAATAAGTTTTGACGGAAACGACCTTGCTTACCTTTAAGCATATCGGAAAGTGATTTCAAAGGACGCTTATTGGTTCCGGTAATGGCACGAGCGCGACGACCGTTATCAAATAACGCGTCAACAGACTCTTGCAACATTCTCTTTTCGTTTCTGACGATAATATCCGGCGCATGCAACTCAATCAATCTCTTCAAACGATTGTTACGGTTAATCACACGACGATATAAATCATTCAAATCAGAAGTGGCAAAACGACCACCGTCTAACGGAACGAGAGGTCTCAAATCCGGTGGGATAACCGGTAATACATCCAAAATCATCCATTCCGGTTTGGTATTTGAATCAATAAATGCCTCAATAATCTTTAAGCGTTTAACCACCTTTTTGCGCTTAGCTTCGGAGTTAGATTCTGCCAACTCTGCGCGCAATTCTTTTTTGACTTCTTCCAAATTAATATTGGCTAAAATCTCTTTAATCGCCTCAGCACCGATACCGGCCTTAAAGCTGTCCTCACCGAATTCATCAAGTTTATCCTGATATTCTTCTTCGGTTAACAACTGATACAATTTCAAATCTGTCAAGCCCGGTTCGATAACGATATAGCTCTCAAAGTAGAGAACACGCTCCAATTGCTTCATCGGAATATCGGTAATCATCGAGATACGGCTCGGAAGCGATTTCAAAAACCAAATATGCGCCACCGGTGCGGCCAATTCGATGTGTCCCATACGTTCACGACGAACTTTGGAGAGGGTAACTTCAACACCGCACTTTTCGCACACGATACCGCGATATTTCATTCTCTTATACTTGCCGCACAAGCACTCATAGTCTTTTACCGGACCAAAAATGCGGGCGCAGAACAAACCGTCACGCTCCGGCTTAAATGTGCGGTAGTTAATGGTTTCCGGCTTTTTAACTTCACCGTAAGACCAAGAACGGATTTGCTCAGGAGATGCAATGGAGATTTTGATTTCATCAAAAGACTCTGATACAGCCTGCTGACCAAAAAAATTCATTATATCATTCATACTAAAAAACTCCTTTTATCTCTTAAGCTGTTTTTTCTTCTTCATCGTTCAACATTTCAACGTTCAAGCACAAGGACTTAATTTCCTTAACCAAAACGTTAAAGCTCTCGGGAACACCTGCCTCAAAGCTGTCTTCCCCGCGAACGATTGCTTCATAAACTTTGGTTCTGCCGTTAACGTCATCGGACTTAATGGTAAGCATTTCTTGCAACGTATAGGCAGCGCCGTATGCTTGCAAAGCCCACACTTCCATTTCACCGAAACGTTGACCACCGAATTGAGCCTTACCACCGAGCGGTTGCTGTGTAACAAGGCTATACGGACCAACAGAACGAGCGTGCATTTTTTCATCAACAATGTGGTGAAGTTTAATCATATAAATGATACCAACCGTAACTTTGCGGTCAAACTTCTCACCGGTTCTGCCGTCATACAAATCAATTTGACCTGATGTCGGAAGACCTGCCATTGTGAGCATGCGATTGATGTCATCGCCGTTTGCACCGTCAAAAACAGGAGTTGCCATCGGAATACCGTTTTTAAGATTACCGATCATCTCTATCTTTTCCGGTTCGGTTAATGTGGCGATTTCATTCTTATATTGCTTTTCACCATAAATCTCTTTGAGTTTAGCATTAAGCTCATCAATCGTCTTTTCACCGCGTTGATACTGCTCGCACAACTCGTTTAATTGTTTACCGAGCTCTTTAGCCGCCCAACCGAGGTGTGTTTCCAAAATTTGTCCCACGTTCATACGTGACGGCACACCTAACGGATTTAACACGATATCAACCGGTGTTCCGTCTTCCATATACGGCATATCTTCCAAAGGCAAAACGCGTGAAACGGTACCTTTGTTACCATGCCTACCTGCCATCTTATCACCGGTTTGCATCTTACGCTTGGTAGCGATAAACACTTTAACCTGCTTTAACACGCCCGGCATCAAGTCATCACCGCGTTGAACTTCATCAACTTTTAACTCAAAGTGCTTTTGAATCTTTTCCAAACGCTCGTTAAAGGCATTTGTAAATTCTTCAATCTGGCTCATCAGTTCTTCGTCTTTAATAACGATCTTACCCAACTGATATTCCGGAATGTTCTTGAGTTGCTCTTTGGTCAATACCAAATTCTTGGCAATACCTTTCGGCGCATCAACCACTTTTTGATTGAGCAACATCTTCTTCAAGCGCTCGTTATAGCTCTTGCGAACGATGTTCATTTCATCATCACGATCTTTGGCAAGCTTGGTGATTTCGGCTTGTTCAATCGCCAAAGCGCGCTCGTCTTTTTCAACACCTCTGCGGCTGAATACTTGAACATCAACCACCACGCCTTCAACACCCGGTTGTGCGCGTAAAGAGGTATCGCGAACGTCACTGGCCTTTTCACCAAAGATAGCACGGAGCAACTTCTCTTCAGGCGTAACAACACTTTCGCCTTTAGGCGTTACTTTACCAACCAAAATATCACCGGCTTTAACTTCCGCACCGACGTAGATAATACCTGATTCATCTAAGTTTCTTAACATATCTTCGCCGACATTCGGAATATCACGAGTGATTTCTTCTTGTCCGAGCTTGGTATCACGAGCCATAACTTCAAATTCTTCAATGTGAAGTGAAGTTAAAACATCATCACGAGAAATACGCTCTGAAAGCAAAATCGCATCTTCGTAGTTCAAACCGTTCCACGGCATGAAAGCAACCAATACGTTTTTACCCAAAGCCAACTCGCCCATATCGGTACAAGCACCGTCAGCAATAATATCGCCGGCCTTAACTTTATCCCCGACCTTAACCAACGGAACTTGGTTAAAACAGGTATTGGTATTTGAACGGCGGAATTTTGCCAATCTGTAAATTTCAACACCCATATCGGCAACATTTGCTTTTTGCGAACGAACCACGATACGGTTAGCATCAACGGCCACCACTTCACCGTCATATTTAGCCACCAATGTTGCACCGGAATCTTTAGCAACGGTTGCTTCAATACCGGTTCCGACTAACGGAGCTTCCGAACGTAGCAACGGCACACCTTGGCGTTGCATGTTTGAACCCATCAACGCACGGTTCGCGTCATCGTTCTCTAAGAACGGAATAAGTGCTGCGGCAACCGAAACGAGCTGTTTCGGCGACACGTCAATAAAGTTAATTTCTTCAGGCTTAGCAAAGATAACTTCACCGGCTTTACGACAGGTAATGAGGTCATCTTCAAAATGTCCGTCTTCTTTTACCTTTGCATTAGCTTCAGCCATAATATATTTAGATTCTTCATCAGCCGAAAGGTAAACCACATCGTTTGTTACTTTACCTTCAACCACTTTGCGATACGGGCATTCAATAAAACCATACTTATTAATACGCGCGTATGTAGACAGGGCGTTAATCAAACCGATGTTCGGACCTTCAGGTGTTTCAATCGGGCAGATACGACCATAGTGTGTCGGGTGCACGTCGCGGACTTCAAAGCCGGCACGGTCACGGCTCAAACCGCCGGGGCCTAATGCAGACAAACGACGCTTGTGTGTCACCTCGGACAACGGGTTGTTCTGATCCATAAATTGTGACAACTGTGAAGAACCGAAGAACTCACGAATAACCGCGGCAATCGGCTTAGCATTAATCAAATCTTGCGGCTTAATGTTATTTAATACTTCGGAACTCATCTTTTCGCGAATGGCTCTCTCCATACGGAGCAATCCCATACGATATTGATTTTCCATCAACTCACCGACCGAACGAACACGACGGTTACCTAAGTGGTCAATATCATCAACTTCGCCCTTGCCGTCACGAAGCTCAACCATGTGCTTAACCACACGCAAAATATCATCTTTGCGCAAAATGTGATAAGTATCGGGTGCTTCCGAGAACGGAATATCCAAAGCCGCATTTAACTTCACACGACCGACAGATGAAAGGTCATATCTTTCTTCATCAAAGAACAAACCTCTGAATACCGCCTCTGATGCTTCTAATGTCACCGGTTCGCCCGGACGCATAACCTTGAAAATATCGCCCAAAGCCTCTTCACGGTTGGTATTGCGGTCAATCTCTAAAGTGTTTCTGATATACGGACCAACGTTAACGTTATCAATATAGAGCACATCAAACTCTTTAATTTTGGCATCATTGAAACTCTTCAACACATCCGCATTGAGTTCTGCACCGGCGTCAGCCAAAACTTCACCGGTTTTAGCAATCACAACCGCCTTTGCCAAATACTTACCATACATCTGCTCATCACTGACCAAGAAGAACTTCAAACCATCCTCAGCCAATTTGTTAGCATTACGCGGGGTCAATTTTTTGCCTTGCTTGAAAACCACTTTACCGGTTTCGGCATCAATAAGGTCATAGTCAAATTTAATACCTTTCATGTGGTTGGCATTAAAGGCAACTTTCCAACCTTTCTTTTCTTTTTCAACATGAGTTACTTCATAGAAATAAGCCAAGATTTCTTCTTTGCTCATTCCCTTGATTTCAGATGGGTCTAAGCGCTTGCCCTTTTTCTTGGCGGCAGCCATCTTTTCTTCTGTTTCTTTAGATAAAAGAGAATAGAAAATCGTTGTTACCGGCAGTTTACGACGACGGTCAATACGTGCATAAACCAAATCTTTGGCATCAAATTCAAAATCAAGCCAACTACCGCGATAAGGAATAATACGAGCGGCAAACAAGAATTTACCGTTTGCCATGGTTTTACCTTTATCATGATCAAAGAACACACCCGGAGAACGATGCATTTGCGAAACAACCACGCGCTCGGTTCCGTTGACGATAAATGTTCCTTTATCTGTCATAAGCGGAATATCGCCCATGAATACGTCTTGCTCTTTAATGTCGTGAATATCTTTTGCGCCGGTGGCTTCATCCACATCATAAACGACCAAACGAAGTGTCGCCTTAACCGGAGCGGCATATGTAAGGTCGCGCTTAATGCACTCTTCTTCATCATACTTCGGCTGCTCCAGAGTATATTTAACAAACTCCAAAACACCGTTACCGGCAAAGTCCCGAATTGGAAAAATAGATTTGAAAACTTCTTCCAAACCAAATTCGCAATGATTGCCATACATATCAACATTGTTGATAAAACTGTTATACGAACTGGTTTGCACCTCAATCAAACTGGGCATCTCGGCAACTGCGTCAATCCGCCCGAAATTTTTTCTTACACGCTTTTTGCTCGTATAAGATTCCTTCATCTTATCAATTCCTTCAAGGTTAAATTCTGCGACAATACTTATGAAACAAAGCAATTCATCAAGCCCTAAAACGCTCTTTAACGGATTCGCTTTAAATCCGCCCGATTCGCACTGCTTTTCCAACCCCGACCGCAGAAGGTTAAATCAAAAAAACTATAGTTTATTTAAATCCCAGAGTCCGCAAATATCCCAAAAAACTTTAGAGATTCAATGGGTTATTTTTGCGCTCAGGCAAAGTTCAAAATAATTTCGTCATGACAAAATTTCACTTTTTAAAAGTCGCGCGTAGCATAATGCAAAACCAAAATTGTTGCAATAAGATTTTAAATCAATGGGATAAAAATTTCATAAATGAGATTGACAACCTCAAATTATTCCCCTATAACCGCCGCATAATAAAGTGAAAGGACAAAAGATGTTATGTGTTTATCATGCCGCTGATCATGACGGCAAAGGCTCTGCCGCTATTGTTAAATATCTCCACAAAGATTGCGAATTGTTAGGGTATAATTACGATCAGGAAATTCCTTATGAAGAGATAGAAAAGCACGATGAGATTGTGATTTGTGACATATCTTTCCCGATGGAATATATGTTTAAGCTCCATAACGAAAAGAATATAACTTGGATAGACCATCATGCTTCGGCGATTGCCGCTTATGATGAATACTTAAAAACCGCCGGCGGCTTAGGGATAAAGGGTTTACGTTCCATTGATTTTGCCGCCATCGAGCTGACATGGAAATACTATTTTCCGGATAAGCCGACACCGGAGGGCATCAGGTTATTAGCCTTAAACGACTTATTTGATTTGAAAGACAAGCGTGTTCGTCCGTTTGAATATGCGATACAGTCATTAGGGGTCAATCGTCCGTATGAAAAGGTTTGGAAAGAGCTGATAGAAGATACGATTGATGTGGAGTTGATGGTCGAAAAAGGTTCTGCCATAATATCATATATCAAAAACCGTGATTATCGATTAGCACGCAACATGGCTTTTGAAGGAAAATATGAAAATTTACGTTTTATTGCGGCCAATATGGCGCAAGCCGGATCGGACTTTTTTGAGTCGTTAGACAACATTAAGAAGTATGATTTTATGGTCAGTTTTTCGTTAAACAAGCGCAACAAGTGGAATTTATCGTTTCGGACAACTAAAGACAACATTGATGTCTCAGAAATAGCCAAGACATTAGGTGGCGGCGGACATAAAAAAGCGTCGGGAGCATCGGGGTTAGATGAATTACCGATATGGTTGAGAGAAAACATCAAAGAATGGACCAAATTTAATTGAGAAATGACGAAGAATACATGCGTTTAGCCATAGCAAACGCCAAGAAAGCCGCCGATTCGGATGAAGTGCCGGTCGGGTGTGTGATTATTGATAAAAACGGCGATGTGATAAGCGAGGCCTATAATACCGGCGAACATGGAAAGAATGCGATGGAACACGCAGAGGTCAAAGCCATGCGTGAGGCAGCCGAAAAGTTAGGACAACCAAGGTTATGGGATTGTGAGATGTATGTGACCTTAGAGCCGTGTGCGATGTGCGCGGCGGGGATTGCGATGATGAGGATAAAGCGAGTAATTTTCGGTGCAGAGAATGAAAAAGGCGGTGCGGTTATAAACGGGGTTAAGTATTTTGAGAGTGCAACGTGTAATCATAAACCGGAAGTGACAAGCGGCGTGTTAAAAAACGAATGTGGCGAGATATTGAGCACGTTTTTTAAGAACAAACGCTAAGGGTGCGTAGCACCCCGCCTCGCGCGTAGCGAAGCCTCGCGGCTTGAGCGGCGACGAAGTCGCTTAAGTGCCGAGCGAAAGCTAAAAATGATTTTTTTGTCTGACAAAAAAATCATGCTCGGCACGTTTTTATGCTTTTTCCCTCAAAAAGTTACCCACAGTCGGCGTTTGTGTGTAAAGGCACACGCCGCCTGATGGATAACTTTTACCCTTTGCCCCCAAAAATCAAAAAAAGCCCTTTACAACCCCTCAAAAATGTGATATAAAAAGAGCCAGTATTTGGATTATGGATATTATTAACAATATAAAAAATGTTTTTATGAAAATCGCGATTTTAAAATGCGGTCGCCAAACCGCTACAATGGAGTTAAGTGCTGATGGGTTCGTAAGTGTCTATGGCAAGACCGCCCAGAAGCGTAGTAGTGAAATCTCTGCAACAAACATCGCTGAATTACCCATCAGTGACGTAATTCTCTTCCGTGACAGAAGAAGCGTAGACGAGCCGTTAACAGGTTACCTACAATCTATCGTCAATGAGATATGGGAGCAAGTTGCCGAAGACGAACCTTGGTTCGCTTTCTGTGCACCGAATTTCGCCAACGCTGAAGCCGAGTAACTCCAACATTTTTTGCCCCAATGCCGTGCGCATTTTGGGGTTTTTTTTATCCCATAATTAATCCAGCAATGGGTGGGATAAAGTGTGGTGCTATCGTCGTGAGCCCACCGAGGCGCACGAGCGTAGTTAAGCCTACGTGACGCGCCGATGAGTGGCTTCCTCACGGCGATTTGACCGCGCTTTAGCACGCCCCCAAAAAACTCCCTTGAAATTTTTTGAATAATGATATACCCTACCCCCCATGATAGATGCAAAAAAAATACTCTTACTCTCTTGTTGCGCCCCCTGCTCTTGCGCGGTCATTAAAAAACTGCACGACGACGGGGAGAGCTTTGCCGTGCTGTTTTATAACCCTAATATCCACCCTGAGGAAGAGTATATCAAACGCCGCGATGAACAAAAAAGATTGTGCGATACATGGAACATTGAGTTTATCGAATTGCCTTATAACCCCAAAGACTGGCTGGAACTGACCAAAGACTATAAAGACGAGCCGGAAAGAGGCAAACGCTGTTCGCTTTGTTTTGAATATCGCTTAACCCGTGCCATGGAATATGCGCTTCAAAACGGTTATGATGCCGTCGCCTCGGTATTGGGCGTTTCGCGCTATAAAGACTTAAACCAAGTCAACACCGCCGCTTATAAAGCCTCCGAAAAAACCGGTTGCCCTTATGTTGAAATTGAGGGAAGAAAGCATGGCATGCAGGAAATGCGCTCTAAACTGATTAAAGAATTAAACTTATACAATCAAACTTATTGCGGTTGTATTTATTCTTTAAACCGTCGCAACCCCTAAATAAGCAGTATTATCCAAAATAATAAAAAAAACTTAAAAAACTTCTTGCAATAAAAAAAATATCAACTAAAGTCTACCTATCGTTATTTGAACGATACTTTCTTAACTCATGAGAGGAATTTATAAATGAAAAAAGTTTTGTTATTAGCCGGTGTTGCCGGAATGGTTGCAGCCAATGCAAACGCATTTGATGTAACTCCTTATGTTGGTTTAGATGCAAATTACAGCACAGTTGACAGAGATTCTGGCACAAACATTAGCCCGAAGAACTGGTCTGCAGCTGCAATCCTCGGCGCAAGAACTGACCACTATGGTATTGAATTAGGATATGACCATGGCAAACGTGAACATGAATCTAACGCAGAGCGCCGCGGTTCTACTCGTTTGAGCAAGTATACAATTGATTTGTTGGGCTTCCAACCTTTGGGTTGCTCCGGTCGTTGGGAACTCGTTGGTTCTGCCGGTGTAACATTCAACAAGATTGATGGTCATGGCGGCTATGAATCAGATCACGGCTATGGCGAGCGCTTAGGTGCCGGTTTACAATATGCCTTAACAGAAAAATTGTCTGTTAGAGCAATGTATCATTACAACTGGATTCATCAGTCATACATCAACCACACTGATGAAATCAGCTTAGGCTTGAGATATTCTTTCTAATTTGAAAGTAATAATCGTTAAAAAGGGGTGCAGATTTGCACCTCTTTTTTTACTTTCCGCACACTTAAAAAATATGTCACAAAAAAGAGCAGACAATTTCTTGTCTGCCCTTACGTTTCAAGCTTAATCTTTAATTAGCGACGACGTAAAAATGACGGGATTTCCAAATCATCCTCGGTGCCGTTTTCTTTTTCGGCAAAATCCTCTATTTCATCAAACTTCGGTACATTAACCGGCTTTGGCGCTTCTTTTACCTTAGCTCTGGCAATGGAAATTCCCAAGATTCGGTCAATAAAGCGTTGACGTGTCGGCTTTGGTGCCGGTTCCTCTTCAATCATAGCCTGAGATTCTTCGCGGGCTCTTCTTTCAAACGGTTGTTCAACTTCGCCTTGCTCCGGAAACAGTTGCGGCTCTTCATCAATAATCTTAACGCTGGCTGTCGGGGTAAAAGACTTTTCCAAACTGATTTTAGAAAGCTCGGATTTAGCTTTTTCCACCTCATCGGAATTGGCAACCATCGGCTTATTGATAATTGCATTAAACAATGCCGAAGAAGCATGCGGCTCATTATTTGTCTCTTCCTTCATTTCGGCAAATTCAGCCTGCTGCGGTTCATCGTTTTTAGAGGCCGTATTCAAATTAACCACATTACTCAAATCATAAACTTCTTCAGATTTCTCATCTTCGCCTTCATTTGAGTTAGCCTCGGTATTTTCTTCTGCTACAACCGATTCTTCATTTTCGGTTTCATCTTCGGCATCAGCAACCACCGGCTCTGCCACAACGGCGTCTTCACCGTTTTCGGTCAAAGTTACGGTTTCCGGTTCAATAGCCACATACGCACTCATCGGCGATTTTTGAGCAATCGGTGCGGCATCTTCATCAATACCGGTCACCACAACCGAAACTCTGATACGTCCGGATAATGTATCGTCATAGCTGGAACCGAAAATAAGTTCGGCACTGTCATCAAGTTCTTCTTTAATAATATTAACGGCTTCATCAATTTCCATTAAGGTAATGTCCGAACCGCCGGTAATGTTAATCAGGCAACCTTTGGCTCCTTTGAGCGAACAGTCATCCAAGATTGGATTAGAAAGAGCTTGTTCTGCGGCAACGCGCGCTCTGTCTTCGCCATCGGCTTCACCTGTTCCCATGATTGCTTTACCGCGATCGGCCATAATTTTTTTGACATCGGCAAAGTCAAGGTTAATCAACCCCGGCATAATCATCAAGTCGGTAATGGAACGCACACCGTCATAAAGCACTTCATCGGCTCTGACAAACGCATCTTTTAAGGTTGTATTTCTGTCGGCAATACGAAACAGATTTTGGTTTGGAATAACAATAATGCTGTCCACTTCGTGAATAAATGTTTCAAGAGCGGCCTCTGCATTTTCCATACGTTTTTTACCTTCAAAGGCAAACGGCTTTGTCACCACGCCGACCGTCAAGATACCTTTTTCTTTAGCAATTTTGGCAACAACCGGCGCCGCACCCGAACCGGTGCCGCCGCCCATACCGGCTGTAATAAATACCATATTTGAATCGGCAATCTCGCGTTCAATATCTTCTTTTGCTTCTTCTGCCGCGAGTTTGCCGATTTCAGGACGAGCGCCTGCACCCAAACCTTTAGTAATTTCCAAACCGAGTTGGATTTTACGACTGGCCGGAGATAAAGCCAAGGCCTGTGCGTCGGTATTAGCGACCACAAAGTCCACACCCTCTAATTTTTTTTGCATCATATTGCTGATAGCGTTACCGCCGCCACCACCGACACCGATAACGGTAATTCTTGGTTTAAGTTGTGTAAAATTGGTTTCGCCGACTGCCAGTTTAAGTGCCATATTATTTCTCCATAAAAAAAGCTAGAATTATTTTGACGATATTCTAGCTTTAAATAGATTAAGTTTTAGTTACTAAAACAGGATTTTTTTTAATAATTTTCAAGTCACATAAAAAAAAGTTATGCAGGTGGCGCTGCCACTTTTTTTAATATTTTTTGAGTTCCGAACAAAAAAGTTATGCAGGTGGCGCTGCCACTTTTTTTTAATATTTTTTGAGTTCCGAACAAAAAAGTTATGCAGGTGGCGCTGCCACTTTTTTTTAATATTTTTTGAGTTCCGAACAAAAAAGTTATGCAGGTGCGGCTCGCACTTTTAAGGAGAAAATTTTGAGTGAATAGAAGTGAATGTCTTTCGGTATAAATCCTAGCGTAGATAATGCTACGTGGATTTATACCATAAAGCACCATTCACGATTAGGCACCAAAATTTTCCCTTAAAATCAGCAAGTTTTCTTAAATAAATCCAAAATCTTGGCCACCAAACCGTTACCACCGACATTGGTATTAACCGTCTTAACGATTTTCTTCTCGGAATTATTCACCGCAAACAATAAAAGACCTAAAACCGTGGAGAATGTCGGGTTATGCAAATCTTGCGGAATATTCTCAATATTGCGCGGCCGCCCGATTCTCACCTGTTTATCCAAAACCATACTGGCAACTTCGCGCATTCCCGGAAGTTGCGCCGCACCGCCGGTCAAAACCACACGATGCGTTGCCGCGTTTTTATAGCCGGCCTCGTCAAGCTTATGCCCGACGATTTCAAAAATTTCTTCAATACGAGGCGAAATAATATTGATTAAATCCGAACGATAAATCTGTTTGATATTGCTGTCATCTTCTTCGCCGACCGGATAAACATTGATAATCTCCTGCTCATCTTGGCTGATAAGGAACGCGCAACCGTGGCGATTTTTGACTTCTTCGGCATAATTAAACGAGGTGGTTAATCCGAGCGCAATATCATTTGTAACGTTAATACCACCCACCGGAATTGAAGAGAAATAAACCGGATGCCCGTTCTTAAAGCTGGCAATACTGGTTGTGCCACCACCGATATCAATCACTGTTGCACCTAACTCTTTTTCATCTTCTACCAAACAAGAAAGACCGGAGGCATAGGCCGAAAACGCTTTCATCTCCACATCCAAACGAGCACTTCCGACCACGGTGATAAGGTTACGATACATCGTTCGGGGATATAGCCCCAAAAGAATATCCACGCTTAAACTATCACCGTAAATGTTAATCGGATTTTTGACCTCTTCGGCATTATCCACGTGATATCCCATGGTTAAAAAGTGAATCGGTTCGTTACCTTCCACATCAACTTTTGCCAAACCTTTATCGGTTACTTTTTTAACTTCTTCTTCGGTCACCGGACGATTTTTATGCAATGGGATGCTTGAGCTTCTGATAACACTTCTGGTTCTGTCACCCGAGACATTGACAATCACGTTGGTAATGCGCTCATTGGCCATTTGCTCTGCCGCTTCAACAGCATTACATACGGCGATTGTAGCTTGGTTAATGTCCACCACCACGCCGTTTTTAATCCCCTTTGCCGCGCAATAACCATACCCTTGAATAGCAATCTTTTTATCTTTTACTTTAGCGATAACACAACTCACTTTGGATGTTCCGATATCCAAAGCGGCAATTACTTGTCTGTTAAAAGAGCGATTCATTTTATCCCCTTTTCTTATCTTTTAAGCATTAAGCCATCAACAGAATCATTGAGTTCTATAACCATCTTGTTATCGTATCTTAAATCAACGGAAGTTAATTTACGCTTAAAAATCCCGTTTCTTTTCTCTAATAATGCAATTTTTTGATAGGCTTTATCAAAATTTTGCTCCGGCAATTTGATAACCACGCCGTTTGCATAGTCTAAAATCAGGTTCCAACGCCGTCCCGAAACAAACATCGCCCCTTTCACGCGTGAGGCAAATTCCTGATCGGTTTCCAAAACTTTTAACAATGCTTCCAAGTGGTGCGGTGCCCCGTCACCGGATAAAAACAAAATCGGTGCATCCGGTTCATAATCTTCAACCTCTATAACGTTACCTTCCGAATCTACCGGATAAAACCGCCCTTCATATTGCCAAATTGCTTTAACTTTGCGCTCTTCAATATTGACTAAAATATTATTCGGGAAAAAGCTCCGTTTAACCACACATTTTCTCACCCATGTGAGTTGTTCGATTTGACTTTGCAGCTTGGCAATATCCACACCCAAAATACTTTCGTTATCAGATAAATTAAGTGCCTGCACCAATTCTTCATACGACGTGCGGCGATTTCCTTCAACAATAATATCTTCCACCTGCATACCGTGTTTAGCGGAGAATTGATAAACCACCTGCATCATCTTATTAAATTGTTGCGATAAAATTTTATCCCGAATGGTCATTGCCGTCAAAATCAGACATATCATAATCGCTGCCGCCACAAGCGCACCTAACAGACGATAGGCCACTTCCTTTTCGGGATAGACCATCATTTCTTTAAGTTCTGCTTTTTTGGATATGCCGTTTGTCATATTATTTTTTGACTCCCATGCGTCTGACTTCCCACTCCAGCGTAATTGATGTTTTTTCTTTAACCTTCTCAACAATCATTTCGCCCAAATTTTCAATATCTTCAGCGGTTGCCTTACCGTTATTGATTAAAAAATTGCAATGCATATCTGAAACTTCCGCGCCCCCGACTTTAAGATCTTTGCAACCGGCTTCGCTGATAAGTTTCCATGCCGCCAATCCTTCCGGATTCTTAAACGTGGAGCCTGCGGTTTTTTTATTAATCGGCTGATGTGCTTTGCGATATTCTGCCTGCTCATCAATAATTTTTTGTATCTCCTCAGGTTTTGCCTCAATTCCTTTAAGTGTCACATCAAGCACAATCCAGTTATCCGGAAACATACTGCTGCGATATTTGAAATTAAAATCTTCCGCCCCGACTTCATAAACTTCGCCCCACTCGTTCATAATGTGCGCCTTAACCAACACTTCATCAACGCTCCGATTAAAACATCCGGCATTAGTGCGAATAAGACCGCCGATTCGCCCCGGCACCGAACAGATAAATTCCAACCCGCCGACACCTCTCTTAATCAATTCTTTCTTTAAATCGGCATTTCTCAATCCGGCACCAAGCGTTACTTCCGTGCCGTTAAATGTAATTTTAGAAAATTCCGGCGCATCCAAACGGATAACCACACCGGGGATTCCGCCGTCACGGATTAAGAGATTGGAACCGCCACCGATAATCGTCACCGGCACGGCTTGCGGTTTGCGGATTAAAAATGTTTTCAAATCATCCGTATCTTTGGGCAAAAACAGCACCTCGGCAGGACCTCCCACGCCAAACCATGTATATTTGGCAAGTTTAACATTTTCAATATATTGTCCGCGCACTTTAGGTAACATATCTTTTAGTCCGTCCGACGTTCCAAATAACTTTTCAAACATTTTTTCTTCTCCTTATTCGTTATCTTTATCTGCCGCCGTTGCATTTTTACGCGTAATCGCCAGCAACATTCCCATCGCCAAACAACTGGAAAGCATTGATGAACCGCCGTATGAGATAAACGGCAAAGTCATACCTTTGGCCGGTATCAGCTGAAGAGCGGAACACATATTAACCATTGATTGTAACCCTAAAGACGCCGCCAAGCCGGACGCCGCATACATCTGAAACAGATTTCTGTCTTTAACCGATTGTGTCATTGTTCTTATCACAATCACCGCAAAAATAATCACAATAATGGACGTGAGCCACACCCCGCACTCCTCACCGGCAAGCGAAAAGATAAAGTCCGTATGCACATCAGGCAAACTCATCTTGACCATACCTTCCCCGGGCCCTCTACCCAAGAGATTACCGTTAGCAAAAGCATCCATAGATTTCTGAATTTGTGAACCGATTTCATTTTCGGTGGCTAAAAAGCGATTGACACGGTCACGCACATGCGCCAACGCAAAATACGCGCCGATACCGCCGGCTCCCCCCATAAAGATTAAGAGAAATACCCAATACCAAGCAATTCCTGCCAAAAACATTTGAAGCGCCCACACGCCCGTAATTAAGATTGTCATACCGAAATCCGGTTGCGCAATTACAGAGGCCGCTGTTACGGCATAAAATCCTGTTGCCAGCCATTTGCCCGGAAAATCGGCAATCTTTTTACCGGCATTCAAAAACCATGCCGTCATCACAATAAAAAGCGGTTTAATAAATTCTGAAGGTTGCAAAGAAAATCCGGCGATTTTAATCCACCGTGCCGCACCTTTGGTCGCATCACCAAAAATATAGGTCATCCACACCCCAAAAAGCGCACAGAAAAAGCCGAGAACTGCCAAACGCCGTATAGTGCGCAAGCTTTGCATGGAAACACCAATCATAATCACAAGACCTGCCATAATAAATACGCCTTGTTTTTTGATAAATGCAAATTGATCTAAAAGCCGGTCACGATGAGCCGCCGAGGGAGAGGCGGAAAGCACGAGCATAGCCCCGATAAAAATAAGCAAAATGGTCAACATAAACGTAACCTTGTCAACGGTCCACCACCAGTTTGAAATTTTGCTTCGGCTAATTCTCGTTAAGGAAACCATATTTTTTCACCTCAAAGTATATTTAACAAAGCAATAAGCGACGCACCCAAAGTGACCGCCCAAAAAGTATAAACCACCTTAGTTTCGCTCCATCCTAATTGTTCAAAATGATGATGTATCGGCGCCATTTTAAAGAAACGCTTACCGGTTTTCTTAAAATATGCCACTTGGATAATGACAGAAATTGTTTCTGCCACAAACACGATTCCTGCAATCGCCAAAATGATTTCGTGTTTTAAGATAACCGCCATCACACCCAAAACCGCACCTAAAGCAAGCGAACCGGTATCGCCCATAAATACGCGTGCTTTTTTGATGTTAAACCACAAAAAGCCGACACACGAACCGGCAAGAGAGGCCGCAACCACAGCCATTTCTACGCTCTTAGGAATATACGGAATAGACGATTCGTGAAAAGCCGGATAGCCGGTTACAAAGGCAAACACCATAAATACCGAAAAGACGATAGCAAGCATTCCTGCTGCCAAACCGTCTAAACCGTCACTTAAATTAACCGCATTGGAAGCCCCGGAAATAACCAATAACGCAAACAGCAGATAAATCCACGAAAGTTGCATAGACCAATGGAAATACGGAATATAAAGGAGACTTTTGGTAACATTCGGTGTTGCCGCGGTAATAACGTTAACCGCCAACACCGCTGCCATAAATTGAATAAAGAGCTTCATCTTGGCCGTCATCGCATTTGGCGTTTGTTTTTTAACTTTTACATAGTCGTCCACAAAACCGGTTGCGCCATAAATAATCAACACCACCAGCGAAATCCATACAAAGTGTAATTTCACATTAGCAAAAAGCAAAATAGAAACAATACTTGTAGCCAAGATCAGAAGACCGCCCATTGTCGGAGTTCCTTTTTTGGCTTCAATATGGCTTTTAGGACCGTCATCACGGATAGGCTGACCGCCGTGTTCATGATTTTTCAAAAAAACGATAAGTTTGCCACCGAAAAGAAGTGACAACAAAAAAGCGAGGCAAAAAGCAACAACCGCACGCATTGGCACCGTTTCCGGCGCATAAGACCAAATAGACCACATAGCAAAAATCCTAAAAGCTAAATAAATTTAACATAATTTAGCAACCAATATCTAAATGAAGTCTTAAAAAAAATAAAATTATTTGACTTTTCAGCAATTATTTTTTTGCTTGTCTTTTAAGAATTAAGACATATAGTAAAAAAGAAAATGGGAGAGTAAGATGAAAAAGAAATTATTGATGATATTAGGTATCTGTGCATTTCCGTTAATCGTTCGGGCTGAGATGGATAATACGCCTGCGGCATTAAGAGATGTCAGCGTTTTTTCTGATATATTACCGATAGCCGAAGGGGACGACAGTATGGTCCTATCGCTATCCGGAGTGTCCAAGAGTGACCGCGAGAACATTATTCCGTTCATTAAATCATCCATATCAGAAGTTTCAGCAAATATTATTTCTAATCCGGAGCAAGTTTTTTGTTATCAGGTTGAGAAGAGAGCAAAAGATGACAAGCGCTATACATTAGACGGGTTTGCCGTAAAGGGATTTTGCGGCGAGCTAGATAAAGGCGCCATTTCAACCACTTATTCAGCATTGTTCACACAAAGTCCGAACATTATCACCACACCGGCACAATGCAAGATAGAGCCGAGGTTGATTGTTCGGTTTGTAAGAGGGGTTGATTATGCAGATGTATTGTTATCATCCCCCTGTCCGTCATTTACGGTATTTTACGGTGGGAAGTATAAAGCGTTTAACATCAAACTTGGAGTAATTGATGACATCATCAAGCAATTAAGTGAAAAGACTGAAGCCTTTTACTCGCCGGCATTGATAAAAAAGACAGTAGCCAATGCGGAAGCGACTTCGGCAGAAGAGAGTGAAACTTTAGAAAAGAAACAAAGGGAAAATGCGGTTGTAAAAGAGGAAAAAGAAGAAAAACCGCAAGAGAGTGCCCCCAAGAGCGGCTGGGGAAATATCAATTTGAAGTTTAAAAAATAAGGTGCAGGACAAGTCCTGCCGCTGTCCGCGAAGGACCGCCGTGCGCGTAGCACAGCCGAAGGCTCGGCGCGCTAAACCAAACATAAAATTATGGGACAGGATAAAATCTTGTCCCATAATTTTATGCGCGCCGGTTTTTTATCAAACATCCCATTATCATAAAAGTTACCCACCGTCGGCGTTGGCTTTGTAATGAGCCCGCCGCCGGATGGATAACTTTTTAACGATAATATTCATCTCGCCCTCGCTATATATTTTTTGACAAAAATACAAAAAACCTTATTGACACCCCTTCAAAAAAGTGCTACGATAACTTCCGATATTTATACATCTGAAAATAATTATTAACTCAAACGAAAAAGATATGGGAAAATTTGTAAGTTTCATCCTCTGCGTCATCCTTTTTGGGATCGGCGTAACTGGATCAGTCGTTGAAATCTGCCGTATGGCAGAGTATTCCCAAGCCATGACCGATGAGAGATGGATAGGAGAAGTCCTGCTCATCTTCATCTACGGTTCCTTGGCCGTGGGAAGTGCTGTTTACGCTATTCATCTGTGGCGTAAGAAATATTAACTAGAGTGTTTAACCAATAAAAATAGCGTATGAGAAAATTGACTGTATTAGGGATGTGCGTCTGCATCAGCGCCGCCCTGTATCTTGCCGGCACCACGACGTATTTTCTGGCCGCCGGTAGTCTTGAAACCAAAGAAGCCTGCACCACCGGCGTTCTCGGCTTTGCCGGAGCCTTGTGCTACGCAGGTTTGGCCTACGCCTGCTGGCGAAAACTTCGTCAGCCGTGGTTTGTTTAAGAACACTCACTCTCTCGTTTAATCACCGCGCATAAAGTGTTTGCACTCTAAGCGCGGTGAGTTTGTTAAAAAACAAAAAAACATTAATCCTTAAAACATATGAAAAAAGAGGATTACGTTGCAAAAACTTTTTCCATGCTTTGCCTTGGCATCGCCACACTGTTTGCTACCGTAGGCATACTTGCTGAATTTAGCAGTATGGGTATAGTCGGAAAAGCCATCACTGAAATGATTTCCGGAAGTGCGGCCATCATCTATGCCTTTATCGCATGGAGATGCCGCAAGTAAAAAATCCCCCGAGAGCCTTCTGTGCTTTCGGGGATTTTTTTATGCCGCCTTTTTTTCACTGTGCGACTTCATCTTAAGATAGCGCCGCGTGATTTTCAGCGCATTCTCAAAGTTGGTCGCAATCGCGATATTATGCCAAGTGAGGTTATTTTGTAAAAACGCCTCGTGCAACATTCGCCGCGGTTGTTTTTTCACATTAGAAAGAATAATCTTAGTATCGTTTTTCTTCTTAACGCGCCCGATAAATTCCACCAACGCATTAGCCCCGCTCACATCAACCATCGGCACATACCCCATACGGATGATGATAATTTTCGGCTCACTTTTAAGCTTTTGTAAAAAGTGCGTCACATCTAACGCGTCACCAAAAAATAACGGCCCCGAAAAACGGATAGAGATAACCCCTTGCTCGTGAAGCACTTGTGACAAGTCGCGTCCGCCACCTTTATAGACCAATGCTTTTTCATCGGTTTCAAGTTCCATCTGTTGGCTCATCCTGTGCATAAAGATAATACTCGCAAGAATAAACCCGACAGAAATCCCCGTGTTCAAATCAACTAAGACAGTGAGCCCTAAAGTCACCACCAAGGTTAACGCATCCCCCTTTGGTCCCCTTAAGAGATAGTAGATTTTAGAAAGGTTGAGCATGTTCCACCCAACTAAAATCAATACCGCTGATAAACACGCCAAAGGAATAAACTTCGCCACACCGGCTAACAGCAACATAAACAATAACAGAATGACCGATTGCATAATACCGGCCATCGGCGAATACGCATGTGACTTATAATTAGTCGCAGTTCGAGCAATCGCTCCGGTTGCCGGAACGCCCATAAACAACATACTCATCAGATTTGCCACCCCTTCGGCAATCAGCTCGGCATTGGAATTATGATTATCACCGCTCATACCGTCAACCACCGTTGCACTTAATAAAGACTCAACTCCAGCCAAAAAGGCGATGGTCAATCCGCTCGGGAAAACCTGAAACAACAAGCTGATATGCACATCAGGCACCTCTGGTTTTGGTAAAAAGTGCGGTATCGCCCCAAACTTGGAACCGATTGTATCCGGTGCCGCCGAAAACAGTGCAAACACCGCCACCAACAACGTTGCCCCCACAACCGCCACCAAATAGGCCGGCAAATTAGGCTTTTTGTGTTTAACATAAAATATTGCCGCAAACGAAAACACCGCAATCGCCACACTGGCAAAATTAAATTTCCCCAAGTTATTGAGATATACTTTCCATTTAAGCAAAAAATCCGTCGGCACATTTTGAATTTCTAACCCCAACAAATCTTTAATCTGCGTGGAGATAAGCAATACACCGATACCGGCCGTAAAACCGGTCACCACCGGATACGGAATATACTTAATATATGTCCCTAACTTCAACAACCCCGCTGCAATCAAGCACATACCTGCAATCAGCATTGCCATCATCAAACCTTCCGCACCGTAGTTTTTCATCACGTTAAAAATAACCACCACAAACGCACCTGTCGGACCGCCGATTTGATATTTTGAACCACCCAAAAGCGCAATAAAAAATCCGGCCACAATCGCCGTATAAAGTCCTTGTGCCGGCGCCACACCGGAAGCAATCGCCAGAGCCATCGCCAACGGTATAGATACCACCGCCACAGTCATACCGGCAAGTGTATCGCGCTTAAACTTATTCATATCATAACCGCGGCGCAAAATCTCCACAAGTTTCGGGCAAAAATTACTCAAATACCACTTTACTAACTCTTTTATTTTCTGTCTTACAGTTTCAATCATTATCTATCTCTTTTCATCATATCCGGCAAATTCTAAACACAAACGGAACAGGTCATATATCCTCTAAAAGTAAAAATCAAGTAAAATTATAGCACTTAGCGCAAAAAAATCATCAACCGAATTGTGTTGACACCCCTTAAAAAAAATGATACCATTAACCCATAAGATGTAAAAAATTATTATCCATGGGAGGTTGCCATGACTAAGAAAAAGAAATTATCGCAAGAAATGATTGACGCACACAACATTGCTGTCGCCAAACAAAGAATTGCAAGCTTAGGTCTAGATCCGGAAGATATTATGCCCAAATTGCAAGCAAAAATGGGGCAATATGCCTGCACTTTTGTAAACGAAGCCATGTATCCGGGATATTTGTGCAACCGCACCGGTGAACCTTTCCAAAAGTCAAAAGCTTTAATTTCTACATACGCCAATGAGACCATTTCAGAAGAGCGATTAGCTAAAGCCTTAGGCGCTAAAACCAAAAAAGAAGCGGAAGCCAAAACTATCAAAATCCAAGAATCTGTCGCCAGATATCTGGCAAAAAAAGATTGGCAAGCAGTAGTAGATAACCTCGATATCTCCGCAACTGATTTTAAACTAGAAGCAAAAGAAAAACAACAGCAAGCCGTTTTACGTATTACAAGACGTGAAAATACAGAAGCGCCCCAAAGCGCTGTCTTAAAGATGAAAGAAAAAACAGCTCCAAAAACACCTGAAAAAGAAACTGCAACAGTATCCACCTCAGAGCCGATAAAAGCTAAGCCGATAAAAGAAGAACCGGTTGCTGCGACATCTAAAAAGTTACCCTTTACTTTTGAGCCGGTAAATCCCGATCCGGCTCCGTGGTTAAGACAAACCCCGACAGCTGAAGCAACACCTGTTCAAACCGCACCTGAACAAAAAGTTGAAAGCAGAGGCACCCCGATGGATCCGCTCCGTGACAAAGCCCGCGAAGAATTGGCAAAATTAAAAGAAGGAAAAGAGGGTGATCTGACCTTGGAAGAATTAACCAAAGCCGGCATCAGCGATGACGATATGTCAAAAGCCGTAACCAAAGAGAATATAACCGAAATTCACGCCGGCAAAAGCGGAATAAAAGCAGCAAAAGCCGCACCGAAATACCACAGAGGAAGCGGATGCGCTTATAATGTGCGTAAAGCACTTGAAGCCGGTGGTTTCAAAGGTTCTACTTATGATAAAAATGAAAAAATTACGTCAGGAAAGCGCAGAGGAAATTACCATAATGGCACCACACAATGCCGCACCCTGCGTGATAAAGACGGATACTACACTTTTGAATTTGAAAGCAATATTAAAGGCAATCCTGAAATTGCTAACTTAAAAGAACCGGGAACATATATCGGTTGGGAGGCAAAAGCTGACTCCATCCAACCTTTAGGACACGGTGCAGTAATGGATACTAAAGGTGTATGGCACGGAGGTTTGAGACAAGATGCTCAATATATGAGTAGCGCATCCCCCGCCAAACGTTATAAAAGTGATACTTATACCGTCGGTTTCTTCGGAGATAGCACTGCCTCCGATAAACTTGCCGAAGATATGATTTATCAAAAACTCGTCAGAGAAGAACGCGAAAAAGAAGCATCACGAATTGTTCTTGCTCAAAATGAACGCTAAAAAATATCATTAGGAGATAGATAATGACAAAAAAAACAAAACCGGAACAAACCACTGCTACACCTGGTCCGAATGATAAAACTGAAAATACTCCACCTGTTTCCAGTTATTCGCGAAACGTATACAATGAAACCAAAACCGATAAAAAAGGAACGACGACAACCGTAGAAGTTGATCAAGTAGTTGATACAGATTACAATTCAACGATAATAACAGCCGAAAAAACAAATAAAGAAGGAACAAAAAAAGACACAATTCGGGAGCATACAATCAAAACTTATGATACAAACAGCGGCTATACCGAAACAAATAAAATTTCTTCCAAAAGTGTTACTTATAGCAAAAAACAACACTATATCACTGAAGAAATCAGAAATAATTACCAAGCTTATACAAACCAAAGTGGCGCATTGGCACAAGCACGCGGATTTACGGGAACAAAACACCACGAAACATCGGAAACAACAATTAATCATTTGGATAAAAAAGGTAACTTTACCCACCAAGAATACCATTACAAAGACACGGAAACAGAAACTCGCATAGATACTGTAAGCGAATACAGCCGCAGTAAAAAAGATGAATTAAAAAAACAAATGAGGATTACCGCTACGACAGCCAAAATAGGCATAAGCAACACTTCTCCCAAACGAATTTTTTCAGCAACCATCACCCCCACAGGAGAACACTATAACTCGACCAAAGGTAACTCTTCCATTGACATCAAAATAGGTTCTGACGGACAAATAAGTGGGAAAAAATTCGTCTATACAGATAATAAGCATGAAACCAAAGAATTATCTCATCGTCAGCTAAATAAAGAGTTACGGAAAGCTAGAGAACAAGCAGATAAGACCATCAAACAGGTAACGGAAGCCAAAAATCTTCAGGAATTAACTGACAACATTCCCAGCCCATTAAATATCGGCAGAACAATGTCACTCGGTGAAACATTTAACAGAGGTAATGCTGAAGTTTATGCTCAAAGCACTGAAAAGTTAGCGAAAGACTACCAACAACGTCAAGAACAAGATAAGCTTAGCACACTAGACGCAGACACAATTATACACCAAAAGATGCGTTTATTAGATGAACATTAACGTTTAGGGTATAATTATGGAATAGTTTAAGCTTTAGGGAGAACGGACATGAGTAAAGAACAAGATAAAAACGCCAAAGCACTTGCCCTCTTAACAAAGAATAAAGAGGCTGGCAGATTAAGTATTGATGATCCTGAAGCGATGATGCAAAAGTTGACCGAACGCTATGGCGATAAAGCTTATGACTTGGTGGTCAATGCCCTTGTTAAACCGAAAACCGTTATGGATGATTTAGGGCAAACCGGTGTCAAACCCTCCTCGGCAAATACATTGAATTATCTCATCAGTGATGAAATCTCTAAAGAAAATATAGCAAAATTAGGCGGACAAGTGGCCTATGGTGAAGATTATCAAGGTGCGCGCAAAGATGCCCAAGAAAAGTGTCAAATAGCAAGTGAAACCATCGCCCAAGCCAAAGATGACTGGGCAAATTATATCCAATCTATCATTGAGCCCCACATATCTCCGGCACAAAGAGCAGAAACCGTTATCGTTGCCAAAGAAGATAATGCAAATGCCAATGCCGCCATAGCAAAAACCCAAGAAGAAATTGGCGTTTACAAAAATTGGCAGGATTTTATGAGCGTCATACCGACATTTACCCCGCAATTCTTTAACAAAGAACAAGAAGAAGTCACCATTCCTCTGAGACCTAAAGAAGAGACAAAAGACCGTGACACACTTAATGCAGAATATGCTGACCAAATGCGTGATCCGAACAATTGGAAAGAGGTCAAAGTTGAAGAAGCCGTTCAAATGCCCCAAGAAAAAGATATTGGAGTAATGTATGCGGCTCCTGAAATGCCCTCAACCGGCGGATACACACCGGAATACGATGCCGCTATTCGCGGTAAAGACACCAAAGAAACCGTAGTTGAAATGCAGATGGCTCCTGAAATGCCGACAACCGGCGGTTACACGCCGGAATACGATGCCGCTATTCGCGGTAAAGACACCAAAGAAACCGTAGTTGAAATGCAGATGGCTCCTGAAATGCCGACCACCGGCGGTTACACTCCGGAATACGATGCCGCTATTCGAGGCAAAGAATCTGAATCTAAAGCACAAGCAGCCCCTTCACATACTACAGAAAAAGGCACACATTATACAGTCTCTGAAAACGGTATTTCTATTGACAGAGCCAATGCACCGGCACTTGGAAATATTGATAGACTTATGCCCAAAGCCTATGAAATTGACGATAAAAAAGGTATGTATGCTTGCGGACCGGTCAGAGCCACCATCCAAAGTGCAGGCAGAATGGCAAGTCAAACCAGATTAAAGACAACTATGATTGAACATGATGTATATAATGATATGCAAAAAAGACAAGCCAATGGCGAAAAACTAAGCCAAATAGAAACTACTTTTATGCAAAAACATGAAAAAGACCTTAAAGATTGGAGTTTGGAAAATGTCAATGGATCTCTTGTGCAGACCAATCCTAGAGGTATGCAGCTAACACCGACAAGAGTAAAAAATGCAGATGCCATGGCAAAACAGATTGAAAAAGATAAAAAAGCTGCTACAAAAGACACAAACAATAAAGACTTATTGCTCTTAATGGCACAACAAAAAACAAAATAAACTATTTATAAACGCTAAAATACCGCTTGACTTTTAAGCTCTGTTCTTCTATGGTTTAAGAACAAAAAAAGAACTTTATAGAACGTAGATGAGCGAAAATACCACATCGACCGCGGAACTTTCCGCCTTGAAATCATTTTCTAAATCGGTCAAAGATTTGGATATGCTCAATCTCGTGCAGAGAAAGCTGTTTGATAAAATCGAACACACCAACACCAACCTGTTTATCCAAGGCCAAGCCGGCACCGGCAAATCCACCTTTATTAAATACTTAAAGAAACACTCTAAAAAACGTATCAGACTCGTTGCCCCCACGGCCATTGCCGCACTCAATATTGAAGGCGCAACCATTCACTCCATGTTTAATTTGCCGTTAGGGGATTTTTTAATCATGCGCGAAGTGCTTTCAACTCGCCGTCGCAAACTGAAATCCATCTTAAAAAAGACCGATATTTTAATCATTGATGAGGTTTCCATGGTGCGTCCCGATATCTTGGATATTATTGAGGCGCTTTGCTGTCAGGCACGCGGTAATTTAAATCTGTTCGGTGGCCTGCAAATTATCTTAATCGGCGATTTATGCCAACTTCCTCCGATTATCAAACGCGATGTTATACCGATATTCAAACAGGAATACGGAACCGATGAACCTTACTTTTTTGATGCCAAGTCATATCAAAAAGGCGCTTTTGAAAAAATTGAGTTAACCGAAGTTTATCGTCAGGTAGATGATGAATTATTGAGCTATTTACAAAACTTACGTGAAAACAAAAATATCCCCGAAACCATTTCCTATTTTAACCAACGCTCGGATTATCCGCCGGATTTCAAAGATACCGCCATTACCATTACCCCTTATCGGCAAGTTGCCGAGAACTTAAATCGCAGACGCTTAAACGCCCTAACCACGTTAGAAAGAGAATACGAAGCCCAATCCGTTGGCAGTTTTGAAAAAATGTTTGACACCCCCTCACCTAAATCCTTAACCCTTAAAGTCGGAGCCTTGGTCGTCTTTAACAAAAACAATCAACCAGATTACATCAACGGCACCACCGGCATTATTGAAAAGCTGGAGGATCGAGCCATAATCGTCCGTTGCCTTAAAGATAATCGCTATGTTACTGTCCGGCGCGAGGAATGGAAATCTTATGCTTATGACATAGATGAAGAGACCGGCGAAGTCACCGAAAAAGAGACCGGTTCATTTATCCAATTTCCGTTGCAACTGGGGTATGCTTTAACTATTCATAAAGCGCAAGGCAAAACTCTTGACCGTGTGATTATAGACATAGACCGCGGGGCTTTTGCACATGGCCAACTATATGTGGCGCTTTCCCGCACGCGCAAACGCGAGGATATGCTCATTTTGCGCACATTAACCGAAGATGACATCATTTTTTCACCACGCATACGCAGTTTTTTAAGCTGAATTTTGGCCGTTTAATCGTATGAGTTTCAATATACGATTTAAAATATACACAACTAACATATTGATATAAACAACAAAAATTATTTCAGCAATTCTCTGACCGCATCAGCAAAACACTGACCCTGCGTATCGGCAAAATCTTGCACTGTTTTGCCGTCTGATGTTTTGCCATCGGCTAAGGCGCCGGCAGATAAAAGCAAGCGGAACTTGCTGATATTACCACTCTCTGCCGCATACATCAATAATGTTTTTCCGTGATTATCTTTAACCTTAACATTAGCTTTGGCTTGGAGCAACGCATCTATAACGCCCACGCCGACATTGGGATTAGCCGCCGCCAACATCAACGCTGTCCTCCCCTCTTTATCACGTTTATTAACCTCAGCTTGCGCTCTCAACAATTCATTGACCGTTTGCACATCGACACGGCTGTATTGATTATCTACCGCATGCATCAGGACCGTCTTGCCCTCATTATCAGCCATATTAACATCTGCCCTTGCTTTTAACAATGTTTGCACTTTAATTGATAAGTTATAAGGACAATCCAGCGCATACATCAAAGCTGTTTTACCGTTTTTATCCTGATAATTCGCATCCATATCAATACACTTCTTCGGGGTTGTCATCAGATTAACGCCGGATTCAGCCTCTGCCGCATACATCAAAGGTGTCTTATTATCTTTATCGGTGATACATATAGCCACCGCTTTATCAATCAATGCACGATACGCATCAGGGCGACCATATTTTGCCATCAACATTGTAAAGTTCTGCCCATTTTTATCAGGTGTATCAGCCCATCCTCTATTTATTTTTTGCATGGTATTGATAATCAACCACATCAGCTCGGCATTTCCGCCATCAACCGCAAACATTGGCAGTGTTCGCTCGGTATCTTTGGTTTGCAACCGCACCGAAAAATAATCAACATTCAACAACTTGGTAATTTCGGCATTTCCGTTCTTAAACGCATACATAATTGGCTGATAACCGTTTTTATCTGCCACATATATGTCAACTGCTTTGCTCATCAGGCTTTTTACGACTTCGGTATTATTGCCTTGCACAGCATAGCTGATAACCGACACACCATTCTTATCCAAAGCCATTACATCCGCATGCTGATCTAATAAAAGATTTACCGTTTGCACATCTCCGCCCTCTGCGGCAAACATCAACACACTTTTCTTATCATCATCGGTCAAAAACGGAGTTTCACCGCTATTAATCAACAGTTTTACCACATCGGCATGTCCTTTAAGTGCCGCATACATAATCGCCGAACGCCCGTATGAATCCAAATCCTTTATATCTAAACCCTTATCAATCAAATTTTTAACTGTTTGTATTTGACCGGCTTCTGCCGCATACATTAAAGGTGTTTTGCCCCAACTGTCGGCGCTTTTAAGATTATCTCCTTTATACACCAAATAATCAACAATTTGCAAGTTACCACCCTTGGCCGCATACATCAAAACCGAAGCACCGTTTTTATCCTTCTGCCAAATATCTGCGCCACTTTCTGCCAACTCCTTAAATAGCTTAAAGTTTCCGTTTTCGGCAACCAGCATCAATAATGTTTCGCCATTATATCCGGTTTCGTTAATATCTTTAAGTTTCGCCCGAAAGGCGGCAAAAATTTCCGGATTTTTAGAAGCAACATCCACCGCCAATTTTAACGGCGATTTTCCTTCTTTATCCAGTTCCCAAATATTGGCACCTCTATTCAAGAGATATTGCACCATTTTTGTTTCATTGTTTTCAAGAGCATATCTTAATAAGTTGCTTTCTCCTTTATTTATTGTAATGTTTGGTTCCTTCATACAACTCATCAACTTATACAAAACCGCATCATTCTTCTTTTTTAAGGTGACCAACACGGCATCCGTAGAGGGCATTGCTCCGGCTTTTAAGAAGATATCGACCGTTTTTTCAAAATCATTTTCCGCTTTGCGATGCACCAAGACACGCTGCAACGCATTACTCGCTTCACCGATATTACGACCTAACAAATACTCCAAAATTTCCGGCTTTGCGTCATTACTGGCATAGCTCAATAAATCCATACCACGCACGGTCATACTCCGTAAATCGGGAATTTTATCGGCCAAAACCTTAACCATCTCCACCTGATTATCGGTAATCGCCTGCGGTAAAAAGAACTTAGCCCCCTCTGCCCCTTTATCCAAAAACATCTTAGCCAACTCCGGCTTATCTTCATTGACCGCTTTTTTAAGTGCCGTCACTGTTCTCGGATCTTCATAAGTCAGGACTTCATCCGGACGATGCCTGCCTGTAAATTCCAAAATATCATTAACTCCGATGCCGTTATTAAGGATATATTCGGCCACCTTAAAATTATTTCCCTCTATTGCCTTTAACATATGCACCGGTTGCACTTTTTCACCTTTAAGCAAAAGCTGATACATCTGCAATGAGCCGCTCTTTGCCGCCACATCCAATGCCGTATTTCCTTCTTTATCTTTACTGTCCGTAAGCGCCCCGTTTTGCATCAAAGCTTCCACCGCTTTAATATCATTAGCTTTTACCGCTTTGATTAACGGAAGACTGCCATCATTTCCGGCCTCATTTATATTGCTTTTAGTATCCCAATAGGGCTTTAACGCGGCATCTTTATTAACATACCAAAATGCACCGCCGGCAATACCTGCTGCCAACACACTGCTTAAAACAATCACTGATTTTTTCATCTAAAAATTCTCCTAAAAACAGTTTGCCTGATAGAACTCATTTGGGACTATGTTGTCACACAACCGTTTAATAAACCGTTTAAAAATCAAAGAAATCACAATAACTCGGCAATAATAGCCTCTTGCGCGCCTTTAAGAGAGGCGGTTAATTTATCACAATTAAGCATCTTATAAATCGTTCTAAAAATAACCAGCGCCGCAATAAAAATCCCTGCCCGATTTGGCCCCACATAAACGGATGCCGCCCGCTTCTTAAACGAATAATGCAATACCTTTGCAATCAGTTCATCCAAATCTTTAACTTCAACCGTCAAGCCGTCTGCGGCAAACTTATCATATTGCGGCATTTTATTTATCCACGAGGTTAAACGCAAAGGTGTTGAGGATGTTGCAATAAGCGCCGTATTTCCCTGATAGTCATAGGCTTTGATTTGCTCCATAAATTCTACGGCATAGGCTCGCACTTTGTCTTCCAAAACTTTAGCTTTATCCGCCTTATATTCCTGAAGAGAAAACATCTCAGTTGCATTTCTTGCCCCAAGCGGCACCGATACGGTAGCCAAAATCTTCGGATTATCCTCATTGGTTGCAAGCGTAATCTCGGTTGAGCCACCGCCTAAATCATATACAAACAGATATTTCTTATCTTTCGGTGCATTTAATCTTGCACCCAACAGCGTAAGCCGAGCTTCTTCAAACTCGCTGATAACTTCCAGCTCAACACCGCTCATTTTTTTAACTTCAGCCACAAATGCCTCGGTATTTTTGCTCATTCGGCACGCCGCAGTTGCAATCGCCCGATATCTTTTGACATTATAGACCTTCATCATCTCTTGAAAGTCCATAAACGAGCAAATGGCACGCTCCATTGAACGCTCGGTAAAATATCCCTGTTCGGCTAACTTTTCACCCAAAGCCACATGCCTGACATCACGAAATAGCGGTACACCATTTAAATCAGCAATCAACAATCGATTGGAATTGCTTCCCAAATCCATTGCTGCAATTGCCTGTTTTTCTTCTTTTACCGCCTCGTTACCGCTCATCTCAGTCTTTGTATCCTTATGCGACCAACCGTGCCTTACGTGCAGTTTCAATCTTTTCAACTTTATCGGACGTCTCTGTATTTTTAGAGCATTTACCGATAAGCTCAGCCCCCGGCTCTATGGCAATGGTTTTATAAATCGAATCACCGGTAAACTTAGCTGTGCCGGCAATAACCAAATTTTCCACCTTAACTGAACCGTTTAGTTCACCATATAATTCTACACCATGAGCAATAACATCACCGACCACTTGCCCGCCGACACCGATAATCAACTCGCGGCAAACAATATTTCCCTCTATTTTACCGTCAATTTGAATCACATCACCGTCGATGATATCACCTTTGACTTTGGTTCCTTTGCTGATAATGCACGGCACCACATTTTTTTCACCGCGCAACAATCTCGCCAATTTCAAATACATCAAACGTCTGAATTTTCTCATCTTATCCCTCCGTTAATTTGCTCTTATAAACACCATCGGATCCACATTGACCCCTTCATATATCACTTCATAGTGCAAATGCGGTCCGGTAGAACGACCGGTTGAGCCGACCTCCCCGATGGCCTGCCCCTGATTAACTTTGTCCCCCTGCTTCACATACATTTTATTTAAGTGTGCGTATTTAGTCTTAAACCCGTTACCATGATCAATCTCAATCACATTACCATAGCCGGTCATCACCTTTGCCTCGGATACTTTGCCTTCTGCCATGGTTTTAATTTTGTTACCTTTAGCCGCTGCCAAATCTACCCCTTTATGCACGGCACTTTTGGTATTAAACGGATCCGAACGCTTACCAAACGGTGATGTCAACCAATATGTCCATACCGGTTTGCCGAGCGGCACTCTCTTCATTGCTTCCTGATAATATGCCCTGTTATCCACCGCTTCAAAAGTTGCCTGTGTTTGGGCAATCAATTTTTCGTTACTGTAATCAGCCAATGTATCCGGCACAAATACCCCACCTTTATTATCCTTTTTGGAATTTGCCAACGGATTAAAATACCTGCCGCGTTTCTTAAGCTCGTTATTAACCGCATTAATCGAGTTTCTAACTTTTTCCATATCTTTAATGGTAAGATGCTCAACTTTTTTTAAGATATCCAGTTCAAAATTTTCAAGCGAGCTTATCGTTGCTTCCAAATTAGCCACTTTCTCTTCCAAAAGTTTTTTCTCTTCTATGGCCATATCGCGGCGCAATATAGCATCTTTAAGCGCATTTCTCTTACTTAAATCCTCTTCATCAATCCAACCTTCTTGCGAAGTTATACGCTTAATTTTTCCCTCTATCACTTCCGCTTTTTTAAGATAATCTTCCATTTTTTCGGCATTCGGATCTTTTTCCTTATTAAGATTATCCATGACTGTTGAAATATTTTTATGCACGGTCACAAAATCGCTCATCAAATCCACATAAGCGCTTCGCGTTTCATCAAGTTTTTTCTCCTGATACGAAATAATCCGCCCTGTAACGCTGTATTGTTGATACGAATATGCCGACCAACAACTGACCGAAAGCAACATACCAAACAAAAACCATTGCACTTTTGATGAAATCTTAAACGCCCGTGTGTGTTGCCCGCTACGGATAATAAACTCCTTCTCCGAAAAGAACGATTTATTTTCGGCTGACATATAATGCGGAATTCTCCTTTTATGCAGGCGTTGTCTGTATTTCAATTAAAAAACCTCATATCACACAAAACTCTAACTTGAGCAAAAGCCCAAATCACGTTAGCCTACTTATAACAAACTTATTTTAAATAACAACTCTTTTTTAAGGATTATCAATATCTTTATCAAGCACCACGTACTCGCGATCTCTGACCATCCCCAAGACCACACGGGCGCGTTCTTCCAAATAATCTAAATCAAGCGATTGCTCTTTAAGCATCGCCACTTTATGCTCCAATTCTTTCTTTTGCATCTGATAGCGTGCACGTTCTTCAAGTGCAATCTCTACCTTACCTTTAAGATAAAGATACCGAAAGAAACCTCTATCCCCTTTAATCGCGTTCATCACAAAATAAAATGAACAAATTCCGAAAACAATCAACAATCCCGATTTCTTAAGCCTATCAAATATATCTGTAAGGGTATTCATCAACTTTCGCCTATTTTATCTCACACCAAACTTATTTCATATGGGATTATTAAAACCCCGATATGGTTAATATTTGGTTAGATAAAAAATTTTTTTTTAATTTTTTCCGATTATTTCAAACCAACGCGTGCCTTCACGTGCCTCAAGTGCTGCCGGCAAATACTTTTTAATCGCACCATTGACCTCATCAAGCGTCACCGCATTGACATAGTCTTGTCTTTTTTTAAGAAAATCAATTCCCAAATCATCTACCTGTATCTCATAAAGCATTTCGGCAATATTCAGCAAACTGGAAAATCGCAAATTAAACGATGACAACAAAGCATTCTTTGCCCCTTCAAGTTCCGCTTCGCTTACCCCGTTCCGGTAAAATTCCAAATAGGCTTCTTTGGTCGTTTCTTTTGCTTTTTGAGAATTTTCAGGCGTTGCCGAATAATAAATCTGCCACAAATTCGCCGCATCGGTATGCGTTAATATGCTGTAAATTCCATAAGTTAGGCCTTTTTCTTCGCGCACTCTTTTATTAAGTTTGGAATTAAGTCCCGAAGCCCCGCCCAACACATAGTTGGCAATATAAAGAGGGTAAAAATCTTTATCTTGACGCTTAATCCCCGATGTTACCGCCAGCACAAAATTCTGTGCCGAAAAATCGGCTTTATCCGCAACTATCGGTTGTCTGAAATCCGCTTGAAACGGCATCAAATCAGCAACATCCGCCTTATCCGGCAACTGCCCGAATAATTCTTCCATAAGTGCTGTTGCCTTTGGACTCTCAATATCACCGGCAATCCCGATTTTTAAGTTATCTTTTCCCCGAACCTCTTTAAGATACGCCCTTAAATCATCGCTTTGAACTTCTGCTAAGATTTTATCTTCAGGAATATTTTCTCTCCCATACGGATGATTGCCGTAAAAATTTTTCTTCACCAATTTAGAAAGCAGATATTGCGGATTCTCATGCTGTCTTTGGCGCGCCGCCGCAAATTGCTTTTTGGACAGTTCCAAATCTTCGTCATCAAAATGCGGTTCATACAAAATCGCTTTAATGATTTTTATCGCCTCTTCTTCAAACGCTTTGACATAGCTAAACGAAAAGGTCAAGCGGTCTCGCCCTGCCGATACCCCGAAATGTATTCCCTTTTCTTTCATCACATCACGAAGCTCCTGCCTTGAGTATTTGCCGGCACCGTTAACCATAATATCTGCGGTCAACATCGCCACCCCGATTTTCTTTTCATAGGCCGTTCCGGATTTATCAAACCCGAAAGAACACGTAACGAGCGGCACACTATGTTCTTCCATCAAATAGGCCTTTATTTTGCCGTTATCTGCGGTTATTTCCTCTGTAACGCCGGCAAATGTGCGATTCTTAAATACAGAATTTTCAACAATTCCAACATCATCAAACACCGGTTCTCTTTGTCCATACGCCACCAAAAGAGAGATAATCATTACCGCAACCGAAAACTTAAACACGCGTTTCATGCTTATTCTCCCGCATTTTCTTTTATCAGCATTCCCTGAACACGAACAGTTGCCTGCATCACTTTTTTCCATGCGGCAAGGACATCATCTTTGGTAATGCTCAAAATAAGCTCATCAAAATTTTCAATTTCATCGGGCTGATACCCTTCCATCAACATACCGCCGACAAACCGCGCCGCGCTGTTAGGATTTTCCTCTAAATAAACCGTTGTTGCCAACTGTTGATTTTTGATTTGAGTAATTTTTTCCGCTTTTAGCGCGGCAAGCCCTTCCTTAATTGTATCTTCAACCAAAGTTTCAAGTTCATCAATGTTCATTTTTTCATCTGCTGGCGTGGTATAAAACGCTAACATTCCGCCAAGCTTATCGGTATATGAAAGCCCCATATCCGCCGAAAGTAACTTTTTCTTACCATAAACCAAATGCTCATAAAGATAAGACGTATCATCACCGGCCAAATACTCAAGCAACACCCCTAACGCCGCCTCATCTTTATGTGAAAGCGTGTTCGGTTCAATGCGCACATACGAAACATAGCGCGATTTTTCAATGGCAGGCCTTCTCATCACCACCGTGGTATCGGCAGCTTTCGGATTATTGATTTCAGCTTGCGGCAACTTTGCCGTCCCGCGCGGAATACTTCCGTAATATTTATTTACAACTTCTTTAGCCTCTTTAGGCGTAATATCACCGGACAAAACCAACAAAGCATTATCCGGACGATACCATGTCTGATAAAAATTTTTGGCATCTTGAAGTTGTAGCCCTTTGATTTCCGTTACACTTCCGCTCACCGGCTTAGAAAGCGGATGCTCCTGCCACAAAATTTTGCTCATCGTTTCATAAAACAGCGGCACCGGATTGGTTTCAAACCGTTGCATCCGTTCTTCTAACACAATACCGCGCTCTTTTAAGAACGCCTGCTCGGTAAGATTAAGATTGCTCATCCGGTCGGCTTCCAACGCCATCATCAACTCAAGCTTGCTGATATCGCTGAACTCATAATATCCCGTTTCATCATAAGTAGTATAAGCGTTATTCTCGGCACCGTATTCATCGGTTAAGCGGTTAAACACCCCGTCCGGCACTTGCTTTGTCCCGCGAAACATCAAATGCTCCAACAGATGTGCAATTCCCCCTTTACCGTTCGGATCGTTGATAGAACCGGTATTATAATACAGCTGATGTAACACCACCGGTGCCTTATGATTTTCAATCACCGCTACTTTTAAGCCGTTATCAAGCTCAAAATAAGAAAGATCCAACAGCTTTGCTTCCGCCTTTAACGGCAACAAACATGCCAATAAAATGAGCCACTTTTTCATACCGCTCACCGCCTTTACGCTAAACCGCTAAAAACTATTTCTTATCCTCAGAAACGGTTGTTTCGCGTGCCGGACGAATATCATAATCCGGCGGAATAACCAATCTTTCACGACGTGTAACTTGTGTTTCATCAGGCGTTTCACGCGCCATACCCAAATCTTTTTTGGTCAGTCCACAACCGCTGACCAACCCCATAACAACCAATAACAAAGCGAGCTTTTTCATTACTTCATCTCCTTTTCAACAGATTGAACACTCTTTTTACAAAAATTGACATCACTAAACAGCCCATGGCAAATAATAAGCGTTGCCCCGATACAAATAAAGCTGTCTGCCACATTAAACGCCGGCCAATGGTGCGCGCCGACATGCACATCTAAAAAGTCAAATACAGCCCCCAAACGAAGCCTGTCTATTACATTACCGATTGCCCCCCCGATAACAAAACCCAAAGCAATCTGCATCAATTTAATTTTCTCTTTTTTAAGCCAATAAATAAGGAATCCGACTACCGTCAACGCAAACAGAGATAACACATACACGCCTTTATCGCCCATATTGTGCAACATCGAAAAGCTGACGCCGGTATTCCATGCCATAACCAAATTAAACCACGATGAAAATTCTACCACATTTGCGGTATGGTTCAGATAATCAAACACCATAAACTTAGAAACTTGGTCGGCAACAACCACCAAAAATGCCGCAACTAACCCTCTTTTCAACAAAGCCCCCTATATCAAAAACGCTAATATATCGCCTATATAGCGCCAAAATTTCAGCACTTCAAATCTTTTTTATCGTTTTCCCCACGCTCAAACATGCCGATAGGCAACCGCCTTAAGCGGCAAAGCAAATGTTCCGCAGGTATTTTGCCGTGATTTTATAAAGGCTGTCTCCACCGCCTTAAGCGTTCTTAAAAATTCCGGATTATCATGGAGCATTAACCCCTCAATCGTTCCCTTATTGGCGCCTTTTTTACCGCCCAAGAACTGATACAACGTCGGATTAAACCGCCTGCAAAACGCCCACTCCGTTGCCTCCAAATTATCCACGCCATAGCCGATATTATTTAAACTCTCTTTCACATCAACCGAATTAAGCGGACAGACAAACGGCTTGTCATACCAAACTCCGACACCGTTTGCGGCCATTTTTTCCCACGGAAACATCACGCCGGGGTCAATTTTTCGCGTCGGTGCCAAATCCGAATGCCCGATAATTTGTGTCGGATGAATATCATATTTATCAATCAAATGCAAACAAAGCTCGGTTAAAGCCTCAATCTGCCGCGGCTTAAACGGCTCTTCGCCAAAAAGCGTATTACACATTTCAATCCCGATAGAGGTGGAGTTCAAATCCTTTTCGCCGCACCACTCGCCAACCCCTGCATGCCAAGCACGACACGCTTCCGGCACCATCCGTGTGATTTCGCCTTCTTCATCTACCAAATAATGTGATGAGAGTTCGCGCTCCACCAATTTTGCCATCAACGCATCGGAAGTTGTCTGTGCCGATGCGTGAATAACCAATGTATCAATCCTTCTCCCCTTACGGTCATTATAATATGGTAATAATATCTCTCTCATTTCTTTCCCTTTAATTTATAAAAAACTTTCCGCGCCGTCAATTTCACCCAAACCGAATTTCTCGGCAATTGTTGCGGCAATATCAGCATACGTCTTGCGCCGCCCGATATTTTCCGCTTTAACCTTTTTCCCAAACATAATCACCGGCACACATTCGCGCGTATGGTCTGTTCCTTTATATGTCGGGTCGCACCCGTGGTCAGCGGTAATAAACACAATATCATCGTCATTTAAAAGCTTTTCTATCTCCGGCAACCGCTTATCAAAATACATCAGTCCCTCGGCATAGCCTTTTACATCGCGCCTGTGTCCCCATGTCATATCAAAATCAACAAAGTTGGTAAAGACAATCCCGTCATCATTACCCAGCAATTGCGTTTCTTCCAATGTTTTATCCCACAGTTCTTCTAAACCGCTTGCTTTAACTGCCTTAGTGATGCCCGAACCGGAATAAATATCATTGATTTTGCCGATGGCCGTTACTTTAAGTCCTTTATTTTTTGCCATATCCAACACGGTCGGGGCAAACGGCGGCACAGCAAAATCATGCCGATTCGGTGTTCGCACAAATTCACCGGCCAGATTGCCCACAAACGGTCTGGCAATCACACGCCCGATGTTATACGGCTTAACTTCTTCATACGCTATTTCACATAGCTGATACAACCGCTCCAAGCCAAATTTCTCCTCATGCGCCGCGATTTGAATATTGCTGTCCGCCGAGGTATAAAAAATCGGCTTCCCTGTTTTTAGGTGCTCTTCGCCCAATTCTTGAATAATCACCGTGCCGGACGCCGCTTTATTACCCAAAATACCGTCAATCCCGAACTTCGTGCAAATCTTATCAATCAACTCTTTAGGAAAGCTCGGATAATCCGGCTTAAAATGCCCAAACTTATGTAAAACCGGCAATCCTGCCATTTCCCAATGACCGGAAATTGTATCTTTATCAGCGCTTACTTCTTCCATACAGCCGAATTTAGAAGGCGATTTTATTTTGGCCTCACCTTTTGCGAGCGGCGCAGCTATGCCTGACGCCGTTTTTCCCGATTCGGCAAGTCCCAACTTTTGCAAATTAGGCAGTTTCAAGTTCGGATAATTTTCGGCAATATGCAAAAAGGTATTAGCCCCCTCATCATCAAAAGCACTTGCGTCCTTTGCACCGCCGACACCAAAAGAATCCATCATCAGGATAATCGCTTTAGCCATATTTTCTCTCCCTATAATCGGAAAATGAGGTTATAAGAAAATCCCCCAACTGGCAATATCAAAAAAAGTTACCCACAAATCATTTACCTACGATAAC
>Ga0247610_10000193_pt1 | contig 99925 bp, 88 predicted proteins | sample 174DNAGHGhighgp2_FD_193483 | JGI IMG/M metagenome (GOLD analysis project Ga0247610, IMG submission 193483) | Sheep rumen microbial communities from Palmerston North, Manawatu-Wanganui, New Zealand - 1742 DNA GHGhigh gp2 | ecosystem: Host-associated > Mammals > Digestive system > Stomach > Rumen... | reverse complement strand
AGTAGCAAAAATTTAGCGATTCTTAGAACTAGTTTCTAGGAATCGCTTTTTTTCGTTATTCAATAATTTACTACGTGACAAAGGAGGAAAACATGTCGAAAGTAATCGCAGTAGCAAATCAAAAAGGCGGGGTAGGGAAAAGTACCTCAGTAGCAAATCTCGGTATCGGATTGTCAAATCTTGGTTACAAGGTATTGGCTATCGATCTGGACAGTCAGGGAAGCCTGACAGCAAGTCTTGGATTCACACATCCTGACAAATTAGACACTTCAATCGCAAACATGATGACAGGTATCATCAACGAAGAGCCTTTGGATATCCATGAGGGAATAATCCATCATGAGGAAGGCATAGATCTTATGCCGAGTAATATCGAGCTGTCAGGTCTTGAAGTTTCACTGGTAAACGTTATGGGAAGGGAAATGGTCCTTAAGGAATATGTGGACAGGATAAGGGATGATTACGATTACATTTTGATTGACTGCATGCCCTCACTTGGAATGCTCACAATAAACGCTTTGGCATGTGCAGATTCAGTTCTCATTCCTGTTCAGGCAGCCTATCTACCTGTAAAAGGATTGGAACAACTGTTGATGACCATAAATAAGGTCAGAAGGCAGATCAACCCTTCTCTTCAGATAGAGGGGATACTTATCACAATGGTCGATTCAAGAACAGGATATGCAAGGGATATCTGCGAGCTGATCAAAGATAGCTACAAAAATGCTATAAGAGTCTTTGATAAGACAATCCCAATGTCAGTAAGAGCAGCTGAGACATCAGCAGAAGGCATCAGCATATTCAAGCATGATCCAAAAGGAAAGGTAGCAGATGCTTATAAGGAATTAGCAAGGGAGGTGGCTGACAATGGCAAATAGGAGTGCTTCAAAGATACATATAGAATCATATGATGAGTTATTAGGTGTAGCTATAAGTGAGACTGGTGCAGCTATGGAGATAGATATAAAGAAACTCCATCCCTTCAAGGATCATCCTTTTCATGTTGTAGATGACGAAAAGATGTCAGAGCTTGTCGAGAGCATAAAGAAGAATGGTGTGATGGTACCAGGTCTTGCAAGAAAGACGGGTGCTAATGAATATGAGATCATATCAGGTCATAGAAGAAAAAGAGCATGTGAACTGGCAGGTCTTATCACAATGCCGTTCTTTGTAAAGGAAATGAATGATGATGAAGCTGTAGTTGCGATGGTTGATGCAAACATACAACGAGAAGAGATTCTTCCGAGCGAAAGAGCCTTTGCTCTTAAGATGAAGGTTGATGCGATAAGTCATCAAGGAGAGAGATCAGATCTATCTTCTACACCAACGGTGCAGAGGTTGTCGGTTGATGAAGTAGGTGAAGAATTTGGTATCAGCAGAGAGACAGTAAGAAGATATATTCGGTTAACCGAACTTACCCCCGAACTGTTGGACTTAGTTGATAAGAGAAGATTAGGTTTCAGACCTGCGGTAGATATCTCTTATTTAAAGAAGAAGGATCAAAAGACAGTATACGAATTCATTATAGATGATAGAGTATCGATAACTATGGATCTAGCAAAGAAACTCCGGACGCTGTCTGAAGAGGGAACTCTCAACGTAGCGATGATTCAGATGGTTTTGGTACCACCAAGCAAGAGCGATAGGACGCTAAAACTGAACGAGGAGTCACTTGTAAAATACTTTGATAAGAGTTTTTCTGAAGAAGAGATTAAAAAGGTAGTATTTGGGTTATTGGATGACTGGGCTAGTCGCAGAGGATAATATAATGAGTGAATCATATAAGCTGGATTATTACTATGGGATGGAGTCTATGCAGTTCCAGTTCTATAGGATACCTAAGATACTGATCCAGGATGCAAGCTTTAAGAATATATCATGTGAAGCGAAAATGGCTTATGGACTAATGTTAGATAGAATGTCCTTGTCAGCTAAGAACGGATGGATAGATAATCTTAACAGAGTATTTATCAACTATAAGATAAGTGAGTTGATGAATGATCTTTGTTGTGGCAAAGATAAGGCTCTAAAGATTCTATCAGAACTTGAAAGTCAAGCAGGTCTTATCGAGAGAGTAAAGAAGGGTTTAGGTCAGCCTTCAATTATATATGTAAAGAACTTTATAAGGTGTACTACCGAAGTCCAGTGTTCTGATTTTCAGAATCGAAGGATGGGTGGTATGGATATGCGTGTCGATAAATCAGACTCACACAATACTGAAAATCAGATACGACCGATACTCAAAAACAGAATCACGAGAGTCGATTTTTCAGAACCAAATCAGACTAATGATATCTATACTGAAGAGAATAATAATCAATCTATCAATCAGACATTTTATGACAAGATGGATACGATGGACAAAGATTCTCTTGAAAGATACATTAAAGAGCAAATAGGTTATGAGAATATTCTTGAGGACAACAAAACATTTCCTAGCATAATTGTCAACGAGATGTATCAGCTGATATTTGATGTTTGTTATCAGCAAGCAGGTTCAGTAAGAGTAAACGGAAATGATATGCCGATAGAAGTGGTCAGATCTCGCTTTATGAAACTTGGTAAGGATAATGTTGAGTATGTTATAAGCAACATTCTTCATACAACAACAAAGATAAAGAATATCCGGGCTTATATGATAACCGCTCTTTTTAACTCATTTTCATCTCTTAATACGGATATATGTCAGCAAGTCAATCATGATATTTATGGTGGGGGTTGGAAAGATCGTAAAATAACATGAATTAAAACTGAAACCAAACAGAAGCTTAAAGCTGATTGAAGCAGGTTTTTTGAGTGGTATAATGATAGCATAGAAGTGATGCATATAGCTCAAGAGGAGATTGCCTTAATGGTCAATAGCCATTACATTCCGCAGTTTATATTAAGGAATTTTTGCAATGATGAAAGAATTCAATATTACGATATGGTTGAAAAGACTGTAGAGAAGAGAACAACGAAAACAGTTTTTTCAGAGAGAGGCTATTATCCTGATAAGCTAGAGAAGGATTTATGCTATAAGATAGAGTCTCAGTTCGCTAACGTTCTCAACAAGAAAATAATAAATGAGAAATACAGGATCACTATTGATCAAAGAGACCAGATGGTGATCAAGAAATTTCTTATTATAACTATGTTACGTGTAAGAGATGAGAACTTGGATCATAACATCTGGTTACAGGAACTTAAGAAAGATAAGTTGATCCCTGAAGGATATTCAATAACCGATTTATTCAATGAAGATTTTTACGGTAGCATCAACGAAGTATTGAATTGTAATGATCTTGATTCGCTACTGAAAATATCTGATCAGAGCAATAGTTTGAACCTGTTTACTTTTATTAAGGATGCAATATACTCTTACAATGTATTTGTAAGCACCAATCATGCCAAAGAGGATTTTATAATAACTGACAGAGGATGGGCAGGATATCGAGGACCTTTGGGAGTAAAAAAGATCAATGCCATGTTAAACATGTTGCAATTAAGATATGATCCACAGATTGATATGCTGGTCCATATGTCCTCTCCACAAGATTATGCGGTGTATCCGTTATCAAGTTCGATGGCATTAATTGCTATGAGTTCTGCATATAAGATACACTCACCAAAGACTCATTATCACATTATATATCCGGAAGAAGCACCGACATTATCAAGCAGCCTGGGATTTGGTTCAATAGATATAATCGAATCACCAGAAATCAGATATGGGAGAGATGGACTTAAGGAGTATAGATATGATATCAAACAACTTACAAAAAAAGATGTAAGTTTCCTTAATGGACTTCTTATAAAGAAGGCTGATCGATATTGTGGATTTGCAGATGTAGATAGAGTAAGATACAGCATGAATGAATGCGGTATTATTTTTTAGAATGATATTTGTTATAATGTAGTCGATGATTTTTGTTAATGCAAAAATCATTCTCCGACCTCGAGAGGTAATTAACGGCAGGGATAATTCCATTGATTTTGGAATTCAGCTAAGAAGGTGACAGAGTGTCCGCTATTTCGTGCGTAATTACTATAACCGGAATCGAGGAGAAAGGAGACCGGCTTATGGCAAAGACTAAAGGAGTGTCGTCAAAAACGCACACTCAAAAACAGTGTGATGATTATGCAAATAAGCATAATCCCAACAACAAAGCATATTGGGCTGAAAAGCAGAACAAGAAAGCTAACAGTAAGAAAGTGAGCAAACAGTTCTACTTAGATGATTATGCACCATTAGACTGGTATTGCTATAGTAATCCATATGACTTTGATTAATAAAATAACCGGCAATAGGATAAGAGGATCGTAGCGATCCTCTTATTTTTTGTCACAAAGTAAAAGATCAGTTGAACTGGTCTTTTTTTAATTTACAGGAAAGGAGATGAGATCATGAAGGAAGAGATAAAGATATTCAGATCAGATCATGAATGCAAATACTGTTTGTATTATAAAGAAAAGTGCAAAGGCATAGACAGATGTGTATTTGATTATCTTCCAATAGATTCATTGGAAGAGGATGTAGAATTGTTTTTTGTATAACAGGAGGAAATAATAATGGAACATGAAGTAAATATGAAGATCACTTGTATAGCTATACAGACAAGTGAAAAAGCAGGTCAAGCTTTCCTTAAGGCGTTGAGCAAGTTTAGTTCAAGACTTAAAGCAACTGAGACAATGAATAAAACCATACATACTAAGCAGGCTAAAGAACCGGCAGGAAAGATAGTGAAGGTGAAAGATTTAAGAAAAGATGGTTCCCAAGTAGAGTTCGTTGATATGGGTACTGATGATCTTAAGGATTTCAGAAAGTATGCCAGGAAATTTGGAGTATCATATTCTATGGAAAAGAATAGTGAAACTGATCCACCGACATATTACATATATTTTAAGGCCAAGGACAGTGTACTGATCGAAAAAGCAATAAAGGAATATGTTGCTGATAAGATGAAGGATAAAGATCATGATAAGCCTGAAAGTATAAAGGATAAACTTATCGAAGCAAAAGCCAAAGCAGCTGCACAGGTTAAGAAAGTCAGAAATAAGGAACAGGTGAGATAGAATTCCCCAAAACAAAATCGCAGTAAAGTTGAAGCTAAGAACTTATTGAATATTAAAACTGGCCTGATAAAATGATATCATGAAAACAATATAAACCAGTTATTAAAGACCAGGGAGACTTGGTCTATTTTTTATGCCTGAAAGGAGACGTATATGGCGAAGAACAGAATAAGAGGAAAGCCTAAAAGAAGATCGAACCGAGTGAGGGATTCAGATATCCTTAGGAAGATGAGTAAGGATATCGATAATCTTGCTGACAAGGGGATAAGGTATCTTAAATCGAATAGGACAAAGCTTATACCATACATCATATTTGCATTAGTTGGTAATAAGCTGTCATTCCTTTATAGGACAAGTGATGCCCAAAACATGCTTGGTAAGATGAGCGATACGATCTCTTCATTAGGTAAGATACTTGGATTCCCGGTATTGAGCTTAAATAGATCAGACATCATTGCAGGTATAGTGACAGCACTTATGATAAGGCTACTGTTATATATAAAGATGCAGGATGCTAAGAACTACCGAAAAGGTGAGGAGTATGGTTCAGCTTCATTTGGAAGCGCTAAAGACATTGAACCGTTCATAGACTGGGATAATCCATATAATAACCTTTTACTGTCTGATACAGAAAGGTTATCGATGAATCCAAGGATGAAGGACCCGACAACGAACCGAAATAAAAATGTTTTGATAGTAGGCGGAAGTGGTTCGGGTAAGACACGTGGGCATGTTAAGCCCAATTTGATGCAGACGTTTGGTTCATATATAGTGACAGATCCAAAAGGCGGAGTGGTTTATGAGACAGGAAACCTGCTCAGAAAGGCTGGTTATAAGATAGCTGTCCTAAACACGATAGACTTTAAGAAATCGATGCACTTTAACCCGTTTGCCTATATAAGATCAGAGACTGACATAATGAAGGTTGTGGATGCTTTTGTATCCGGGACCACGACAGGGAAGCAACAGGGAGAGCAGTTTTGGGTAGACGCAGAAAAGCTTCTGTATAACGCTCTTATCGGTTACATTATGGAAGAAGGACTTGATGAGGAAAAGAACTTCTCTACCATGCTTGATATGATAAACAACATGGAGATCAGGGAAGACGATGACAATTTCAAAAATGCCGTCGATTTCATGTTTGAAGACCTTGAAGCAAAAGACCCTGAATGTTATGCAGTCCTACAATATAAAAAGTTCAAACAGGCTGCTGGCAAGACTGCTAAATCGATCATGATTTCAGTCGGTGCTAGACTGGCAAGGTTTGACATCCCTGAAGTTAGGGAAATAATGAGTTTTGATGAGATGGAACTTGATAAATTAGGCGACAGAAAGTCAGCACTTTTTATTATCATCTCTGATACAACAAAGACCATGAACTTCATGGCTACCATAATGTATACACAGGTGTTTAATCTGCTTTGTGAAAAAGCGGACAATGAATATGGTGGATCCCTACCGGTGCCTGTTCATTGTATCTTAGACGAGTTTAGTAACTTAGGCAAGATACCAGACTTTGAGATCCTTATATCAACAATTCGAAGCAGGAAGATCTCAGCATCAGTCATACTGCAGTCATTAGCTCAGCTTAATAACACATATGATAAAGCAGCCGACATCATATCAGACAACTGTGATACATTTTTGTTTTTAGGAGGTAAAGGTAAGACCTTAAAAGACATATCTGATCTTTTAGGTAAAGAGACCATTGATCTATATAATACCTCAGACACACGCGGAACAAACCGCTCTTTCGGTTTGAATTACAGCAAGGTCGGAAGGGAATTACTTACCCAAGATGAGCTTGCAAAGATGCCGGGAGGCAAATGCATAGTACAGGTCCGTGGTGTGAAGCCTTTCTATTCCGATAAGTACGACATCACAAAACATAAAAGGTATAAATACCTGTCAGACTATGATGACAGAAATATCTTTGATCTGAATGCGTACATTACCGGAAAAGCAACTATAAACGATGAAGATACATGCGTAATGTATATGTGACCGCTCAGGCGGTCTTTTTTATTAGAAAGGCAGGTATGAGAAAACCAACTTTCGGGAGATTAAACCCTTCAGCCCTTCTAAAACCGCATAAATACTGGATGTTTTGAGTTTTGTCGCAGGGATATTTTTTCCGACAAAACTAATGAGAGACAAAAAGGATTCAGATCAGAAAACGACAAAACAGTTTTGTCGCTTTTTTTGTTCCTACCATATAATACTGCCTTGGGCAATGACCCGGAAAGGAGAAAAAAGATATGGATATGGAACAGAATTATCTGGATCCGGAAAGGACAATGAAGTATGCGGTGTTCAGTATAAGGAACAGTCTGGAGAATGGAATTAGTTACAGAAGGTCATTCATAGTCCTGAAGAATGGCTATGGGATGATCGTGAGGTTCACCAGGCTCGAGGATTATGCGGGGATCTATTCCTGGAGGACGTATAAGCCACTTCAGGCGGATCCTGAGCCGAAACTGTATTTTATCTGTGGCATGCTGAACTACATGCTGGTAGAGAATGGGAAAAGGTTTGGAATCAGGCATGTATTCGATATAACCAAGCCGATGCTGGAGGAATACTTCAAGTGTACATCCTGAACTTGCGGCTGAGTGGGATTATTCAGCTAATGGTGATGTCACTCCAGAAAGTGTAACCTATATGACCGGACGTGAGGTTTATTGGATATGTGAAATCGGACATAGCTATAAACTCAGCGTATATAAAAGGCATAAAGGGAGTAGCTGTCCATATTGTAGTGGCAGACTTGCTCTTAAAGGCTTCAATACTCTTGCGGATCTTTCTTCGGATTATGCAAAAGATTGGGATTATGAGAGGAATACAAATATTTCACCTGAGGAGATAATGCCTCATAGCAACAGAAAAGTATGGTGGAAATGTCCTCAGGGACATAGTTATCGGAGCAATCTAAATGCTCACTTAAAAGGGCATGGCTGCCCATATTGTTATGGTCTGTTACCGTCACGGACTCGGATCGTACCGTAGCGGTGGCATATATAGTAGTTGTAGGAACTGCAGAGTATCGCGGTTCCTATTTTTATGGAGGTAAAAATGGTAAGGATAAGAGCACCCGATTGAGCTCGAATCATGACAACTGAATATTGGAACCGAGTTTATGTCAAAAGGAGCACCCGGCGCAGATGGTCGGCAAACTATGAGCACCGGATGCGGGTAAGCCCTTGGGCTTATGCAGATTATAGCATGACGTAAGGGTGTATGACATGAAAACTCAAACAAACTGCGAAGCCCAAATAAATCTTATAAATTTAGAAGGAGGATAACCAAAAACGCAGTTAAGAAGAGCCTGATTTTACGACAAAATTCGGCTCTTTTTATATTTGGGTTTTGCCTATAAAAACAAAAAAACGACAAAAAAACGGAAGTCTGCGTTTTTGGTTTCTATGAGTATGCAATTTTTCACAAGCGCAGTAGGTACATTATCTACTTTGGTAACAGCTATAGGTGCCGGACTCGGTGTATGGGGAGTCATCAATCTTTTAGAAGGTTATGGTAATGACAATCCCGGATCAAAGAGTCAGGGCATTAAGCAATTTGTCGCAGGCGGTGGTATCATCCTCATAGGTACTCAGGTAGTTCCTATGTTGGCAGAACTGTTTGGCTGATGGAAAAGCTGTTAGAAACTATCATAGAGTACATAAGAGATTTCTTGATGGGCGTCTGTATTGATAATCTTAATTCGATGTTTGATTACGTGAATGAGAGGGCCGGCCAGATAGCGATAAGTGCCGGCCAGACACCCGGAAGCTTTAATTCAAGCATCCTTGATCTTATAAGAAATCTGTCTAACAACGTGATGGTTCCCATAGCAGGTCTGATACTCACATATGTACTGGTCTACGAATTGATCTCGATGGTAGTGAACAAGAATCATGGAAATGAGTTCTCCACAGGTGACTTCTTTAAATACTTCTTTAAGATGGTCATCGCTGTGGAGCTTGTTTCTCATACTCTTGATATAACACTGGCATTCTTTGATGTAGGTCAGTACATAGTGAATCAGGCTTCAAGTGTGATAAGCGGCTCAACAGCTATAGATGCATCATCTACTATGAACATGCTAGTAAACGGCATGCAGGATATGGAGCTGTCAGAGCTGTTTTTGCTCGCACTTGAAACGTTGATAGTGAATTTCTTTACAAAGATCTTATCAGTCATAATAACCACCATTATGTTTGGACGTATGATAGAGATCTATCTTTATGTCTCTGTATCCCCCGTACCTTTTGCAACTCTCACGAACAGAGAGTGGGGAACTATTGGAACAAATTACATAAGAGGAGTATTGGCTCTTGCATTCCAGGGATTCTTTATGACCCTTTGCGTAGGGATATATTCGGTACTGATCAGAAACATGACCATATCAAGCGATATGCATATGTCACTGTTTTCAATACTCGCATATACACTGGTCCTTGCCATATCCCTATATCATACAGGAAGCTTGTCAAAGAGCCTGTTTAATGCTCACTAAGGAGGTACAATAATGTTTTATTCTAGTATAAATACTGATTTTGCCGCCTATCAGACAAAAGTGGCATTCGGTCTTACAAAGCGTCAGATCATATGCTTTTTAATGGCGGCAGTGATTGGTCTGCCTACCTATTTCTTTACGAAGGACTATATAGGAACAGATATGGCAGGCATTTTAATGATCATAGTGATGGTACCGTTATTTTTGTTTGCGATGTATCAGAAGAATGGTCAGAGCTTGGAAACTGTTCTTAAAAACTATATAAAGGAACAGTTCCTTTCAAACAAAGTTCGTTACGTATCAACAAAACCGGTTCTTGAACAGGTAAGTCAGACTGCAAAGTATGCACGTGGTCCCAAGAAAACAAAGAAAGATAATAAGAAGGGACAGAAGAACGTAAGCAGTGTGCAGCCTTCTGATCCGGGATCAACGCAGATGTTAAGGGACTTTGCATCACTTAAGAACAGGTCGGAAAAGCAGTCAAACAAGAGACCAGTAACAGCATCCGAAAGTGTTCCATTTAAGAGGATGTATGAGAACGGTCTTTGTTATGTCGGCGATGGCAGGTATTCGATAATGCTTGAGATGAGTGATATTAACTATCATCAGCTTGATGATGCAGATCAGAAAGATCTTTGGTCAAGTTGGTGTATGTTTTTAAACACACTTGATTATGAATGTTCATATCAGATGTGTTTCTACAATCGCAGAGCAGATATTGAATCACTTGCAAAGAAGATCGAGATAGATACGGAAAAGATAGGTAACGATAAGCATCTTAAAGTAGTAAATGAACTAAATGCTACTTACAGGAAATATCTGACACAGGGTAATAAAGGCTTATCAAAGCAGATGTATTTTGTGATCACGTTCAAAGTAAACGGATCCAAAGCTAAGTTGAAGGCAGAAGAGTTTGCAGAACGTATCAAGAACGACCTTAATGATAAGTTAGGGGTATCTGTAAGAATGCTCACAGGATATGAGAGACTTGCTATTTTATACAGCATGTTAAATGCAGATCCGACTGAGAAGATGATCTTCAGTTGGGATCTTGAAACAAGTGGAGGTGTATCTGTTAAGGATCAGATCGTGAATCACGCATTTGTATTTGGTAAGAAACCCGACCGCTTTATGATAGGCTCAAAGCATGCATGTGTGGCATATCTTAAATTAGATGCAAGCCAGCTCTCAGACAGGATACTCACAAAGTTTCTGGATCTTGACAGTGAGATCATCGTAAGTATCCAGATAGAGCCGGTATACAGAGAAAAAGCAACAAAGGATGTTAAGAGACTTGTATCAGATCTTCAAAAGATGGTGATCGATGAGCAGAGAGATGCATCCAACAGAGGCTATTCGATGACAAATGTATCGGCACCGCTTAAAGCAGATCTTGAAGCTGCTGAAAAGACTCTTACAGGACTGACGCAAAATGATGAGAAGATGTTCATGGTCGTTATCACCTTTGTGTTTACGGCAGACAGTGTGAACAAGCTTGACAGAGATTTTGCAAATGCAAGATCGATAGCAAGAGAAGAAAACTGTGAGCTCATCAGATTAGAGCATCAGCAGGAAGATGGATTCTTTTCTGCTTTACCCATAGGTATAAATAAGATAGAAGTAAAGAGGCAGCTCACAACAACGAGTTTAGCTTTGTTCTTACCATTTAAGATCAGAGAGCTCATGCAGTTTGGTGAAGCGTTGTGCTTTGGTGCTAACAAGATAACAGGAAACATCATCACAGCGGATATAAAGACACTTGCTAACCCCAACACATTGATACTTGGAACACCCGGCAGAGGAAAGTCATTCTTTATAAAGATGCTGATCATACAGATTCTGCTTAAGCTTTATGACACTATCATCTTACTCGATCCTGAAGGTGAGTATGGATTCACAGCAACTTTATTCGGAGGTCTGATAATTAAGCTCACACAGTCAGGAGGAGTATACATCAACATGTTTGATGTAGATCTTAAAAATGGGTGGCAGGATTATTATGAAGCGGATAAGAGCCAGCTGCTGATGTCTTTTATAGAACAGGTATTAGGACCCGGTAAGGGTGAACCAAACGATAAGTCCATCATAGACAGATGCATAAGAAAGATATATTCAAAGGTAAAGGTAACACTTGATCCAAAAGATATACCGATACTTGAGGATTTCTATAACGAACTGGGAAATCAGCCCGGTGAGAGAGCGAAGTTCTTACAGGAAAGTCTTGAAGTATATGTTCACGGCGGTCTTAATTTTTTCAATCATAGAACGAACGTTAATCTTAACAACCGTATCATATGCTTTGATATCAAGGATCTTGGAGAGCATCTTAAGCCTCTGGCAATGCTCATAGTACAGGAAATGGTATGGACAAAAGTAGCAGAAAACAGAAACAAGAAGCAGTATACATGGTTCATATGCGATGAATTCCATCTTCTTTTAAAAGATCCGCAGACGGCACTCTATTCAAAAGAGATTTATAAGAGATTCAGAAAGTGGGGAGGCATACCTGTAGGTATAACCCAGAACGTTTCCGATCTTTTAGATTCAAGTCAGGCTCAATCGATATTCTATAATTCAGACTGTTTCGTGTTACTCGGGCAGGCAAGTGGTGATGCAGACAGATTAGCTGAAGCGCTTAAGTTATCAAATGAGCAGTATAAGTGTATCTTAACGAGAAACAAAGGTGAGGGATTACTAATCTTTGGAGATACAGTTCTGCCGTTTGTAAACAGGATAGATGAGGAAACCCAGACGTATAAGTATCTTACGACAAAGATGACAGAAGCGGAGGTATGACATGAACAAGGAACAGGCAAAGGCGACTATTGAAGCCGAATCATTACTCAGGCAGGAAGCTAAGCTAAGCATTACAAAAAAGACAGAGCCTGTTTCTGATAACAGGTATGTACGAGACACGCTTGATACTAAGACAAAGCCTTTGATCAACGAGGAGATCATCGATAAACCTGATGACATGCTTGAGAGTTCTGTATATATTGAATCGAAATATCAGGCTCATAGATATAATGGTGTTGTGAAGGGACCTAAGCAGGAAATGAGCGAAGGTCCCTTTACTGATGCCAAGACAAGCAAGTATGAGACAAAAAACAGCACTGATAAGTTATCAAAGACAAAGTTTACAAACAAAAAGCCTTCGGAGACTCCTGGTGAAGGTGACAAAAGATCTCAAAGAAGCAGTAAGTTCGAAGCCGTAAACAAAGCCAAAGAGACAAAGAATGATAAGCTCTTCAAAGCAGAAGATGCCATATCAGAGGTCGTTGCTGTAAAGAAAAGAACTCAGAGCAAGTTTACTGATAAAGAACTGAGACAGAAAGAATACTTTGTTGGAAAGCTTGAAAATGATAATAGACCGGTGACAACGCAGGAAGTATACACAGATGATGCTATTGTTTATAAGACTATTAACAGAAACAGGGTTAGGAAGGTATCAGATAAACCACGTTTAAGTCACTTAAACAAGACTATGTCAGCAACAAAGTATCACGTTGACAGGATATATGATCAGGATGAGCATAACACGGATGAGACAGCTAAAGAGATGAGCATGACTGCAAACAGATTCACATCAACAGTTGTCACCGGTACCAAACGTTCATTTACTGAAGCACGTGAGAAACGCAGAGTAAAAAAGATTATGCCTGCAAAGAGTGTAAGATTCATTCCCGGTAAGGATATCAAAGAATTAAAGAACGGTATCGTAAACAAGATGGATCTTCAATACGAACAAAAGAGGCTCCTTAAGCGTTTCTTGGGATTAAGGCATAAAGAAGAAATGATCTTTGGTGATATGAAGCTTAATCTGGCAAATAAGATAGTGTCAAAGATAAAGCGTATAGCCAAGAGAAACACTACAGGCGTCATTATAGCGGCTGTATGCCTGGCATTTGTAATCTCTGCCATTGGATCGGCAGGAATCCTTTTTGAGGGCATATCCGAAGCCACAGGAGTATATCTGTCAGGCCTAAGCCTGAGTACAGACTTTGATATGACAGACTGTGAGAATTACTTCACGAAGATGGAAGCAGATCTTCAGGATATGATAGACAACGTTGAAGAGTATTATCCGGGATTCGACAGATATGAACTTAGTATAGAGGATGAAATAGGTCATGATGCTCTTAAACTCATGGCATATCTGTCTGCTGTATATGAAGGATACGATCTTTCGATGATACAGGATGTCTTAAATGATCTTTTTGAAGATATGTATGTTGTTGAGAAAGAAGAAAAGACGGAGATAGAAGATGAGGAAGAGATAAAGATATTCTCATTAACGATGAAAAAGACTGACTGGGATACTCTTATGGCAACAAGGATAAGCGATGATAAGTCTGATCTGTATGATTCATATGATAGAAACGGTGGAGGTCATCAGGCCTTTCATAATCCGTTTGATTCAAACTGGTCTGAAAGAATCACCTCCCCTTTTGGATGGAGGATACATCCCATATCAGGAGAGGAGAAGTTCCACAGAGGTGTTGATATAGGCATGAGAAGCGGTACACCCGTAAGGTCATGTTCTGAAGGAGTTGTAGTAAAGAGCACATATTCCGATGTTGAAGGAAACTATGTCGTGGTGCTTGATGAGGCCGGATACAAATGTTACTACATGCACTTATCAGAAAGAAATGTTAACGAAGGTGATACAGTGGATTATTCCACCATCATAGGTAAGGTAGGCAGTAGTGGCTATTCAACAGGGCCACATCTTCATCTTCAGATAATGGATCAGAGCGGTGAGTGCTTAAACCCGGTATTTTTGGTACAAGGAGGATACTGATATGACGAAAGATGAATTAGATTATGAACGAATGTTAAAAAAGAGAGAAAATCTTGAAAAGATGATAGCAGATAAAAAGAAGGAACTTGACCGTCAGAGAGACGAGGCTATCATCCAGGCTATCCACACGACAGATATTACAAGAGAAGAAGGTTTCAAACTTGCTGCTATCATTAGCAACTCTGATAACCTTGAGGTTATTCTCAATCTCAAACCAAAGGAAGTGGATAAGCCTAAGAAAGCAACAAAGAAACCACCAAAAGTAAAAGTAGAAAGTGAGGAGATTAACGATGAAGAATAACAGATTTATCTGCGCCCTGTTGGGTGCTTTTTTATTTTGGTACATTAGTTTTACTTCATTTGCAGCTGAAAGTGAAAGAGTGATCGTCCCTGACGGTTATATCAATTCAGACAGTAAGATAACCATTGAGGCAGCCTCAAACAGAAAACTTGAAAGCATAAGAGTAAAGCTCGATCATGGTGCATACCAGGATATAACCGATACAAAGAGTTTCAGCGTAGACAAGAACTGTACAGCATATGTGAAAGTAAGATACGAGGATGAGACTGTAGAGCTTGAAAAAGAGATAAAAAACTATGATGGTAATCCGCCCAAAGTAAGTGCTTATATCAAGGGCGAGGATCTTACTATATCGGTATCTGATGAGATAAGCGGTGTCAAATATCTTGATGTTGATGGTATCAAATATACAGAGTTTACTGACAACTGTATTGCCATTAACTTAAAAGATCTTGAGAACAACGCTGAGTATTTCACGATCATGGCATATGATAATGCAGGAAACAGGACGAATACATTAAGAGTATATAATCCCTACTATGTCGGAGAAGATCCACAGAGCAATACCGATAAAGGTGTAAATAATCCCCAGTCCGCCGATGAGACAAAACCCACAAGCGCCACAGGTGTTATAACATCCCATACAGATGAAGATGGAGATGATATGATGGGTGTTTCATACAAAGAGTGGAAGGAAGGGACTGATAACGCCACAGGCTCAAAGCAGTTCTTTACCATCAAGACAAAGTCTGATAAAACGTTTTATATAGTTGTCGATGAGAGTTACAATCAGCAGACTGCATATCTCTTAACAGAAGCAAGCGAAAATGATCTGTTAAATTTCGTGAACTTTGATGGAAACAACGTGGACAGCGGAGAGACTACCGTTTATACGATACCGCAGTCAGAAAAGAAAATGGCTGAAACACAAACAGAGGTCAGTGATGATAATAATACAGAAAAGAAGACCACAAAAGGCTCACCGGTTGGCATCATTCTTATAGCTGTGATAGGAGGCGCAGGCCTGTACTATTACAAGTTTAAGAAGAAGGATAATGAGAGCGAGGATGAAGGTGATCTTGAGGCTGACGGCGAGGATGAGGAGCTTGGTAAGGAGTAAGAAGCTAAACTGAAATAAAGATGAAGCAAAAGTCTGATTGAACACCCATAAATCATGTGGTAAAGTGATATCATCAAAAAGATATGAGGCGCGTAAGCGTCTTATTTTTTTATATTCTGCAGAATCCTACGAATAAAACTGAATAAGGAACAATTAACCCAAGGGTCATCATATGATGGCCCTTTTTTCATTCACAAGGAGGAAAATAAGATGAATGAAGATCAGAACAAATTAGATGAATTCTTCGATGAAGAAGAAACAGTGAACGAAGTTAATGATTTTGGTAAGGCTGGAACAATGAATCCTATTGGTATTGTGGCGATAATAGTTATGATCCTTATTGCAGGGATCGCAGCTTTTATAGGATTTGCTCATATGTCCGATAAGGTTGATAAGTCAAAGAAGGATACGATCGATGAGATGTATCAGATCGAAACAGAGTGCCTTGAGAATGCTGATCAGATCTCAGAAGAGATGATAGATGAACTTACAGATATCAGAGAATATCTGACAGAACTCGAAGAGTCTATCACGAATAATGAGAGCATTTTAAACGAGTATTCGGATAGCACAGAGAACGGATACTCAGAACTCTCAGTAACCTATAAGAACTCTACAAACAAGATTACAAACGAGTTTAGCCAGTTAAATGGAGAGATCAAAACGACTAAGGAGAGTATTGAGAAGCTGATAAAGGAACTCGAGAGTAAAGAGACTAATAATACAGATCTCATCAAGCAGCTTATCAGTGAACTCAAGGAAACAGAGAATAATAATTCGGATTCCATTGAGAAACTCATAAGCGAACTCAAAAATACAGAGACAAAGGATTATCAGTCACTTGAAAAGCTGATCAAGGAGCTCGAGAAGGAAGGCAGCGCCAACAAGGAAACTATCACAGAACTGATCAAAGAACTTGAGAGCAAAGAAAACAGCAGACAGGAAGAGATCAATAATGAGTTTAGTAAGATCCAGTCATCCATCAAGTCTATCGATGAGAAGTTTACTAAGTCTCATGAGGAGATCAAGAATCTTATAAACGAACTGGCAGACAAGGAAGATGAAGATGCAAAAGAGCTTCTTAATAAGCTGACAGATATGGAGAGTGAGCTTAGTGAGATTGAGGAGAATAACCTTACACTTATCAATGACAAGCTTTCAACTATGGAGAACAGCTTTACGGAACTCATGACTAATCTTGAGACACTTTTGAGTACAGACTTTGATCTTCTGAACGAGACAATAAGCAACAGCTATGATGATCTCAACAACAACTTTAACAGCAAGTATGAAGACTTAAGCAGTACAGTTAATAACAAATATGATGAGATCAATGAGAACGTTAACAACAAATTCGATTCTTTGAACCTGACGGTAACAACAGATTCAGAAGATACAAAGGAAGAGTTAAAAGAGATCAAAGAAACTCTTCAAATGGTTTTTCAGTTAGTCAGTGATGGTAAAGAGGTTATAGCATCCGCCATTACTGACAAGGGTGTGATATCTGTAAAGGATGCTAAGTTTATAACCCTTGCAAGCAATATAGCAGAGATAGGTACAAACGTATTCAATGTAGAGCCCGAGTACATCTTAGAGGGCACAACAGTCTATAACGGGCTTACAAACTCATATGTAGAGGGCACGATGCCTGACAGAGGATACCAGGAGGACTTTAATCCACCCGGTATTGAGCAAAGAACATATGAGAGCGGTTACTATCCGAACTCGTGGACAGTAGATACGACCAATGCTTACAACAAGGGCTATACGGACGGCAAAGCAGATGTACCGAATGCACATATAAGCTATGTATATCATGAGCATAAACTAAGTGACGGCACAGTCGTATCTGCAGACTATACCAGTGATCATGCAGACGGATGTATATGTCAGCCGGTATATAACATCCATCACCACAGCGGAAGTTCAACATATGGTGGTGGCTGCTACACGGTAAGACATGAGGAGGAAGTCGATGAACATTGCGGCGGATCTGCTACAACAGACTGGGGCGTTGGATACGGAGAATACTGGTACTGTAATAAATGCGGTGCTAGGATGGACGGCAACTATGGCCAGTGTGAACAGGTTGTAGGTCATCACACAGAGGTTTACTACACACTTGGTTGTGGTAAATCTGAAGGCGGTAATGATGGAATAAATCATTATAAGCTTGGATGTGGCAAAAAGGATTATGCTACTGCAGGAGAAGATGCTGATATCGTAAGTGCAACAATAGTATATGAAGATTAGAAAGGGGCGCAATTGCGCCTCTTTTAAATTTGAAAGGAGTGATTTATATGGCAGATACATATCTTGAGTATGAATCCGATGATGAAGGATTACCTTTTGGTCCAGAAATCGAAGAAGCAAAATCTGAGACTAAGGTTTTCAAAGAAGAGGTCTGTGACTGTCCACTTTGTAAAGAGGCTGGCAGAGACGGAAAGATCTATGAAGGCGAAAAGAGCTTTTATTGCTCCAATGCAAGAAGCGAGGAACCAACATGTGATTTTATGCTTTATAAGAATAACATCACAAAACTCATAAGACGTGATATCACGGCGGATGAAGTAAAGGAACTTTGCGAGAATGGATCGTTTACTGCAACCTGCACCAAGATAAGCGATGACAGTAAGCAGTATACAGGGATTTTCTCTTTAAAGGACATGGGCAAGTATTTTGGTCTCAAATTAAGCTTCCCGGATTAGGAGGTGAACCATGCAGATCAATGTAAAGATGATACCACTTAAAAGAGAAGATTCGATCAAAGCCATAGGTTCGGTCAATCTTGGAGAGATAACAGTAAGAAACTTTACCTTGATGCAAAATTCCAAGGGTGAGCTGTTCTTAAACATGCCAAACAGAGATACCGGTAAGACGGATCCTGATGGTAAGAAGATCTATGAAGAGATAGCTCACCCAATAACAAAAGAGATGAGGGATGCTCTGAACAATGCAGCTATAGAAAGCTATAAGACAGGGCATCCTGTTTTCTTGAGAGATAACGAGGATGGCAAGCTGCTTATCGAAGCAGAGGCCTTTGACAGACCATTCTATAACAGGGTGGGTAAAGGTCAGATGCGTATCGATGATAAGTTTGTCATCAAAGATATCTTCATAAACGAAGCCAAGGACAAGAATCTGTATGTCAGTTTCCCCAACTACAAGACGAACAAGCTTGATCAAAACGGTAAGAACATTTACAGCCAGATCATAATGATGGCTCCTGAATTTAAGCAGAGAGTATCAGAGGCTCTGATAAACGAGTTCAACATGGAGATGGAACATAAACGTGAGAACCGCATGTCTATAAAGAGCAGACTGGCTGAAGCAAACGAGAAAGTTAAAACACAAACAAAAAACAGTGAAAAAGCTAAGGAGGTATGCTTATGAATCCCAATCAAGTAACTTACGATGTCGAGGACATCGGCAACATCAAGATGCGCCTTCAGCATTATGCTGAACTTGCTAAACAGAGAGAAACTGAGAAGCAGGAAAAGGACAAGAAGAACAAGAGGAGGAACGGATATGGTAACTAAAGAGGAATTCATCAATTATCTTAAAGAGAACCTTCTGGATTATCTGCCTGATAACATCAGAGATAATTCAACATTAAAGATCCAGGAAGTAGTAAAGGGCAACGATATTAAGTTGACCGGAGTAATGATCAGTGAGAAAGACTCAAATATCTCACCAACACTGTACGTGGATGGATATATTTCAGATGCACAGCAAGGTATGCCTCTTGAAGAGATAGCTCAGAAGATAACTGATTCATATCTGAGAGCAAGAAGTGAGAAGATCAATCTTGTTGATATTGAAAAGGTAAGAGATCTTGATCAGGTAAAAGATATGCTTGTTACAAAGATCATCAACAAAGATCTCAGTAGAGAATATCTTAATGATGTACCGCATAAGGACTTCGGTGATCTTGCTATTATCACACAGATCAGACTCAGTGCATATGAAGGTAACCAGGCAAGTATAACCATAAGAGACAAGATGCTTGAAAGCTGGGGAGTATCATATGATGAACTTATCGATATCGCAACAAAAAACGATATCAAGCTTTCTGAACCCAGACTTTATCCTATGAATGATATCATGGCAACGATCCTGTTTGGCGATAACTATGAACAGGATGGCTTTTTACCGGATATGGATAAATCAACTAATGGGATGTTTGTATTCTCTACCGAGGATAAGGTACACGGAGCCAAGCTGTTAAACCAGCCAGAGCTTTTAGAGCAGGTTGCTGAATATCTTGACTGCTCTCTTATAATCTTACCTTCTTCCACTCATGAAACGATAATCGTACCGGACAATGGTTTCCTTGATGTGGATAAGAGTGAAATATCAAAAATGATTCAGGAGATCAACTTAAATGAAGTCCATCCTGATGAGGTTTTAGCAGATCATCCATACTTCTACTCAAAGGAAGAGAAGATGCTCTACTTCGAAAAGGATGGAGAGAAGATCAACATGCTCTTTACAAACAAGGAACAGAAAGAAAAGCCTAAGGAGAGCATCAAAGACAAGCTCAATAAGGCGAAGGAAAAGAGTAAGGCAACTGTAAAAGACTCAAGAGATCTTCCTAAGAAAAACAAAGAGATGGATTTGGGTTAAACAGATTGGGGGTGGGAAACCACCCCCTTATCAATTGGAGGAAAAGATTATGGATATCACAGTAAGAACAAATGCGTTAAAAGAACAGAGCGGTTCAACAATCGCTATAGCAAACATCGAGTTTGCTGATCAGTTCAAGGTAAAAAACATAACAGTCAAAGAAGGTAAGAACGGCAGATTTGTCAGCATGCCTTCCGTAGCAACAAGCAGGACCGATGAGCAGGGTAATACGATCTACAACGACATATTCAACCCTATCACAGCTAAAGGAAGAGAAGAGCTTACTAAAGCAGTACTTGATAGCCTTGATACAGGAAATCCTGTAGTGATCAAAGATGAGAGTAAGACAAATGAGATATCAGCAACTATAAGACCTCTTGAAAACGGGATCAATGGTGCTGTCGGTATTGGCAGACTTTATCTCAATGATGACTATGTTGTAAACAGCATTGTTATCAAACAGGCTTCAAAAGGCGGTGAGTTTGTAGCATTTCCGTCATATAAGTCGAACGAGGTTGATGAGCAGGGTAAAGCCGTTTATAAGGACTTTGCATATCCTTCAAATAAGGAGAGCAGAGACAAGATAACCGGTATCATCATGGATGCTTTCAATAAGGCAAAGGAGATCTCAAAAGATGAGATCGTTGCAGATGAAGTTAAGCCCAAGGGTGTCAAAGCCAAACTCAAGGAAGGTCAGAAGAAGAGTAAAGAAACAGCATCAGCACCTAAGAAAGCAAGAGAAGATAAAGAAAGGTGAGTTATGAACGCAGATAAAGTAAAAGAACTTACAGCACAATTGGAAGAAGGTTTAAACTCCCTTAAAGACTCCGATGAGTACAAGAAGTTCTTGACCTGCATGAGCAAGTTCCACAGTTACAGCTACAACAATACGTTACTTATCATGATGCAGATGCCACAGGCAACATATGTGGCAGGTTTTAATTCCTGGAAGAATAACTTCCACAGGAATGTCAAAAAGGGTGAAAAGGGTATCAAGATACTTGCACCTGCTCCATACAAGAAGATGGTCGAGACACAAAAGACAGATAAGGATGGAAGATCATTTGTTGAGGAAGAGGAAGTCACAATCCCCTGTTTTAAACCTGTAACAGTCTTTGATTACAGCCAGACTGAGGGAGAACCGATACCGGAACTAATAAAAGGTGAGCTTGAAAGTGATGTAATAAACTACGATATGATCAAGAAGGCATTAATTGAAGTAAGCGACGTACCAATCAGTTACACCGATATCGAAAGCAATGCCAAAGGATACTTTGATCCGAAGAATTCTCAGATAGTCATTCAGTCAAACATGAGTCAGTCTCAGACGATCAAGACCATGATCCATGAGATCTCACATTCAATCTTACATGACTACACAAAACAGAAAGACAATACTGAGAAAAAAGATCGTAACACGAAAGAGGTTGAAGCAGAAAGCGTAGCCTTTACCGTATGCAAACACTTTGGTATCAATACCGACGATTACAGTTTCGGATATATTTTAGGATGGAGCAAGGATGCGTCATTAAAAGAGTTTAAAAGCTCACTAGAGACCATACAGAAGTGCTCAAGCCGAATAATCGGTCGCATGGAAGCAAACCTAATAGATCTTGAAAAGACAAAGATGAGTATCAAAGACAGGTTACGTGAGAATAAGGAGAGAGTACTTACTCAACCCAAGAAACAGGCAAAGGAGAAAGACAATGCAATCAGTCTTATTTAATGTTGAAGAGGAGAACGCCATAGCGATATATCATGGCAGGACAAGAGAATTAACAATAGTGAGCATGATACGGGTCCTTGAACATATAAAGGATGAAAAGATGCGAAAGATAATCATAAGCTGCATCGAAAAGCTCGCTGAAATGTCAGATCATGACTTCGATGCATACAATTTCATATTGACTAAGTAATCAGGGTGGGCATGTCACATATGTGATGTGCCCACTCTTTTTTTGTTCCTTAACACATTGATAAAACCGAATATACGTTCTATAATAACACCAAAGGAGAAATGCTATGGCTAAGTATGAATTGGGTCAATATGTGTATATAGTAGAAAACAACAGATGGGTAAGAAAGGCTACTGTCATTTCATATTCTGGAGGTTTTTATACACTGGGATTCTTAGATGGCGGGATGATAAGACTCAGGGAAAACAGGCTTTTTGCAAGTGAAGAAGAAGCAAACAAAGTTATCAATAATCCAAAACCTGCTGAACCAGCACCGACACCTAGTGTTTCAGTAAGAACACATCATTTTTATACATAAAAGGGAAACGACCATCCGACAGGTTTAAAAGGATGGTCGCTTAATGGGAGTATATTTTCAACTGACTATACCTCAACCGGTACAATCATTATAAATAAATGTTACAATATTATATGTAATAGATCTTTCAGAATTATGGCATAAACGATGACTAAAGAAGAATTCATTATAAAATATGCTTCACAGCTAAATAAAGAACAATTGCAGGCCGTTCAGACAGTAGACGGCCCTGTTTTACTGCTCGCAGTCCCGGGATCTGGTAAGACGACCGTTCTAGTAACAAGACTAGGATATATGTTACTTATCGAGAATATTAATCCAAGAAACATTCTTGTTCTTACTTATACCATCGCGGCAACTCATGACATGGAATCCAGATTTAGTTCTATTTTCGGGGAAGAGGCAAGTCAGGATCTCGAATTCAGGACTATAAACGGTATCTGTGCAAAGGTTATATCAAAATATGCCAATATGCTTGGTAAATCATCCGTTTTTGAGCTGATTACTGATGAAAAGGTCACAACAAGAATCCTTGGAGATATCTTAAAGGATGTAATGGATGATTTCCCGACAGAAAGTGATATAAAGGCGGCCAGAACACTGATAGCATATGCCAAGAATATGATGTTATCCGATGAAGATATAGAAGACCTTGGAAATGAAGCAAATATTTCTCTTTCTACAATATATAAAAAATACAATGCATATTTAAAACAAAACGGTTTGATGGATTATGACGATCAGATGGTCTATGCCTATAAGATGTTATCTTCTACAGAAGAACTTCTTAAGTATTATCAGGAGCAGTACAGATATATATGTGTTGATGAAGCTCAGGATACATCTAAGATCCAGCATGAAATAATAAAGCTTCTTGCCGGTGGAAGCGAGAACCTCTTCATGGTAGGAGATGAAGATCAGAGTATATATGGCTTTAGGGCTGCGTACCCGGAAGCGTTACTGAATTTTGAAAAGGATCATCCAAGTGCAAAAGTACTTGTGATGGATATCAACTACAGATCCAATGCCAAGATAGTTGAAGCGGCTGATATATTCATACAGCATAATAAATCCCGTCATAAGAAACATATGCAGCCGACTAAATCAGCCGGTAGTGATATCAATTTCATCGAGGCTAAGAGCCGAGGCGGACAAAACGGTTACCTTTTAAAGGTAGCTCAAAACTGCACAAGAGAGACAGCCGTACTATACAGAGATAACGAGAGTGCATTGCCTCTTATTGATATGCTGGAGAGAAATGATGTCTCATATCGATTAAAAAATTCAGATATGACATTCTTTACCAGCAGGGTAGTCACTGATATCACTAATATAATGAAATTTGCAATAAGTCCTGATAATACGGATCTTTTTATGAGGATTTACTTCAAATTGCAGATGTTTCTTAGTAAAAAAGAAGCAATAAGATTGTGTGAAGAAAGCCAGGATCGAATAAAAGATGTTTTGGATTGCATAGACTACATAGATGTGAGAAATGGAATGATAAAAGGAAAATGCTACTCCATAAGAACGCATCTTAAAAATATGCTTAAAGAGACCCCATATAAAGCAATCAATCGTATATGCAATTTCATGGGGTATGGAGAGTTTCTGGAGAGAAATGGTATCAATGAAGAAAATAAGCTGTTTATTCTAAGAACACTTGCCGGTAACGAACAGACTTTAGAAGGTTTTTTGAGCAGACTCAGGCATTTGCAAAAGATCATCAAAGAAAAGAAGCCGGATTATAACAGCACTTTCATCTTATCGACGATACACTCTGCTAAAGGTCTTGAATGGGACAGAGTATATCTTATGGATATCGCTGATGGTATATTTCCTTCAAGAGTTCCCGAGAGAAATACCAGAGATAGGTCAGAGATAAAGTATATAGAAGAAGAGCGTAGACTGTTTTATGTTGCAATGACCAGAGCAAAGAGTGACCTGCATATCTTTAAGATTGAAGGACAACCCTCTACTTTTATAAAGGAGATGAATCTCAGTCTTGGTGACGAGATAAAGAAAAATACTGAAGCATTTGTTAAAGCTGCAACAGCCGCCATCCTGAATTCATCAAAGAAAAAAGAAGTTAAAGTACCGGTGGATATTGCAAGCGGAGAGCGAGTAGTTCAAAAATCATATGGAGCCGGAGTTATAACTAACGTAAGTTATAAGTCCGATGGAAGTATCAAGAATTTCAGAGTGTTTTTTGATAATGGACGTGTTGGAGAATATGCATTTCCTATGGCTTTTGAAAAAGGACTTATGACGCTGGAGAGTGGTGTTAAAACTCCTAAGACACAGAAAAGCGAATTTTACGTACCTGACGACTTTTATTTTGAAATACCTGAGCCTAAATCTGTTGTAAAGAAGGCTGAAAAGAAAACATCCCAGATCACCAAAAGAAGGACTGGGGATACAAATAAGTATTCTTATTGGGCGGAAAACTATCCCGATTATGTGGTTATAAAGAAAGAAGGGTATTTTTGGACAACAAGAGATGAATCTGCAGAAGTTTTACGTGACCAATTAGGATATAAGCTTGGAGAATCAGCAGGCCATCCGATAACCGGTTCGCCTAAACTGGAGACTATAACTGATGCTCTTAAGAAGGCAAGAATACAGTATATTGCTGTAGAAGATGGTGAAATCATCGACAGCTACGATGAGAATTAAATATGATAAGGTTAAAAAAGGCATGAAAGAAAACATTAAACCTATTAACTATTATCAGGGTATTTTTGATAAGTATAAAGACAATGATGACTTGGATTCTTGGATGGATTTTCCAGATTTGATGTGGGGATTGGGATTTGACATCAATTTTGAAGTGCCTTTTGAGGAATATGTAAAAACATTAAACATAAAGGTTAAAGAACCCAAAAACGAGAGAGAAAACAAGCGAAATATCCTGTATATTCTTGAACATTCTGATAGACAGATAGTAGGTAATTATCTTTTTGCGTATTGGAGATTTTTAACTCATTGGACATTTTATGGATATACAGACTATGATGTCGATTTTATAAAAAGGATTATAAAGATTCTGGAAGATTCGTATCAATAATTTAGATAGGAGCGATCAGATATGGAAACTACTGAAATTATCTGTAAAAACAAAAAGAGCGACTCAATTACTCTTACAAAGGTTACCAAGAACAGCAGAAAGAAATACCAGGAAGTATTGACGGAAGTGTCAAATATTGGAAGCGGGGCAGTTCAGGCAAGTTTTCCGATATTAGGGGACAAATTTACAGTAGATAAGATCAGAAAAATGGCTCCTAACGGGGTATTCACAACATCCATCGACAAAAACATGCTTTCAAAGTTTAAAGACGGAACATTTTCAACAATGGTACGTGATGAGAATAATCATCTTGTTAAGAATGCAGGTTTTAAAGAGATAAATATCGAAAGTGGGCTGAATCTTACAGAAGTACTTGCTATGGGTATGCAAGCATGCGCATTTATATCAGGCCAGTATTATATGACCCAGATAAACTCTCGCCTTGATATGATGGATAAGAAAATCGACAAGCTTCTTAAAATTGAGAAAAATAAGAGTATTAGTGTATTAAAAGCCGTTAGAGAAAGACTTGGAGAGTTGATTGAACAAGAATATGTTGATACCACGGATTTAAACGAGCTTGCCATACTTAGAAATGAGGTCAATAAAGTATATTTTGATTACGATGGTCGGATGAATGATGACTATGAAGAAGTAACAGAATTCAGTTCAGGAAAGTGGCTTGTTGAAGAAAGGGTTGATGAATTCACTGAAAAGATTGATGAGTTGAATTTTGACATGAGCATATGTGCTGAGGCTGATAAGCTCAGACTTCAGACGACAATGGTTGAGATCGCTGTAAGGTTGAAACTGAATGTAAATGATCCTAAGATTACGCAACTTCTAAAGAAACTTAAAAAGGATTATGATGACAGTTTCATTAAGCAGATGAACGATTATCCTGATGAGATCATGAACATGATTATAGAAAATGGGGAATGTATAGTTGGAACAGGCAAAGACTTTGGACTTATAGACAGAGACAGAGACGAGTTGATGTATATCATCACGGAGAGAGCCGGGGCGATGATCGAAGATCGAAATACAATACGTGAGTGTTCTCTGATAGAGAAGGTTCTTGAAGAGAGTAAAAAGAAGATGGAGGTTCTTCTTGCAGTAGATGAAGAAGGAAAACAGAGGATGTTTGTTCCAGTATTGACATAGTATTTGAATAGTCTAATAAACAAACTGTTTACGAAATCAATTATTTGTTTATGTATTTTGAACATCCGTGAGTTTACGATTATCTCATAGGAGGTACAAAAAAATGACAAGAGAACAAGAAATAGGACTAAACCTTAAAAGAGCAAGAGAAAATCGTGGCATGACCCAACAGCAACTGGCGATTGTTTAATTTGATGATAAACTTGAAAGCTTTGACAAGTGATACAAATTGTACTATAATTAAATCGAGAAATTAATCAACAAATATATCGATGATAAGAGGTGGCATTATGATTGCAATGCAACATATAAATGATCTTATAATTCCAATTACACGATTTAACAAGGGAGAAGCGAATAAGATATTTGATGAAGTCAGCAAAGATGGATTTCGTTATGTGGTGAAAAATAACCAGGTCAAATGCATTCTGATTTCTCCAGAAGAATATGATAAACTCATTGATGAGATCGAGGATTATTATGATGCAAAATGGGCCGAAGAACGTATGAATCATAGTAATGGACAAGTGATCTCAATGAATGATATGGCTGAAAAATTCAATATAAGCGAAGAAGATATGGAGAGTATCCCTGATGTCGAAATCAATTAGTTATGCATGGCCTGACAATGTTTCCTTTACGCGTGAAGCAGAAAATGATTTTGCTGACTTGGACAACTCACAGCGAATAATCGTTTTCAAAGCTATTAAAAAGGTTGCTGCAAATCCGAAGCCTGTGCCAAATGGTTACGGAAAACCGCTTGCCGGAAAACTTTCGGGATGTTGTAAGATAAAATTGCGTGATTATGGGATTCGAATTATATATAGACTAGTTCCCCCTGATTCCGACAATATGAATATAATAATCGTAGGAATGCGTAGTGAGAATGAAGTCTACGATAAGGCAGTGAAAAGGTTATAATGGTTATGCTTTAATATTTCAATGGAATAAAGACTAAGAAGAAGATGTTGGAGCTGAAGTATTTTAACCCCAACAAAGAAATATCTAAATCGTCTAAGTGTGCTGTTTATACACATTTGGACGATTTTTAATATTAGTTGCATCCACAGCAATGACCCACTTGGTCAAAATGCGATTTTAAAGTGATTTTTATCAATTATCATGCTGATAAATATGATTGGATGATAAAAAAGGTGCAGAATAGTTTTTTGTTCTGCGCCTTTCTTGAAGTGGATATGTACCAAAATTAACGTCACTGAACAATGTATTAAAAGTATACCATCAAGAAGTTGAAGAACAGGTACCAGGTTTCAGAGACAGATCATATGATATCTGTCCTTATTGTAAAGAAGAGAATGGTAGCAGTATGGATGTAGATTATAGTAATTCAAAAATGTGAGTGTTGTGAAAAAAGGATGTGTGAAGAAGCACATCCTTGATTTTTACCCAAACCCAAATCGTGGTTTACATAACTCGATGGGCGCTTAAAAGGGTAATTAATAGGACACATCCGAGAGTAAGATTTAGACATAAACCAGAAAGCGCCGGAAGAAACCGGAAAACTAAGAAGAATGGAGGAACACAGAATGAACGTAATTATAAGCAACGCAACAAATAAGAAGCCTATTTACCACAGAGCCGAATGTTTTTACGAAAAAAGGATCAAATACGGAAATCGCCTGATGATAAGTAAGGCTTTTGCCGAGAGCAAAGGAATGTGTGCATGCCAGTATTGCTGCGGATTTAAAGGAGAAATCAGAACAAGAACTGCTGAGATGAAGTCCTGGGAAGAAACATATGATCTCTCAATAATGTATAAGTATAATTCCCTGTATGTTCTGACTGGTATGGGATGCTGGAGGATATTCTATAAGCAGGATATTGGAAAATATATTTTATATCACAAGAATTACTATGATAGAAACCTTGAGAAAAATGATGCGATCATGGGCAAATATCATCGCCAGCGAGATGTAAAAGAAACAGAGTCTCTGGAAAGACTGATGTCTTATATTTCAAGGCATGACAAGGCTAAGGCAGTTATCATGGACGATTATAATAAACTTCCGCAGATAACCAAGGCTCAGAAAAAATATTACAGACAGGCAAAGAACAGAGCACATAAATCTGCTGTAAGACGTGTTGATTATCTGTTTTCACTTCTGGAAAGCAATGATCCGGGATTGAAACAGATGGCATTTTGTTAAGAGTTGATTAATGGAAGAAATCTGTAGGAGGATATAACAATGGGATATGGATTTACGTATAAGTGTAAGTGTGGACATGAATATAGTGTTAGTTCTGGGATCGGTTATATGTATCCGCTCATATGTAAAGAAGAACTTGAGAAAATCGAAAACGGTGAATACGGAGAAGACTGGAAGCAAGCTGCGATTGACTGTGGACCAAATCTAAAGATAGGTGTTGAGGATAGAGTATTTATGTGCAGTGACTGCAACACTTGGGAGGAACTTTCAGAAATAACTCTTTATAAGCCAATAAATAATATAAGTAAAGACAATGCTCTGTATTTTATGTCCGGAGACAAAGGTTATAAAGCGTATAAGAAAACTGCGTGCAATTGTCCTAAATGTGGAAATAAGATGAAGGCGTTAAGCGAAGAGAATCTTAATGTTTTACCTTGTCCCCAATGCGGTGAGTTTAATGAACGGGAAACTGATTTGATAATGTGGGATTAGATAGAAAAGATTATTTCACATGTTTTTGTTTGTGTTTCATATTTTGGCATATTCTGAATGAAAATGGTTCTTCTCCTGTAAGTAAGAATATGTGGCCGACTTCCATCATGGCCGACCTCCCCTGGTAGGAGAATGATAAGTATAAGAAACCAGCTTGGGGTTCCTTTCTTAAATAATCAAATTTATATAGATGAATAAGATTAAGAATTCAAAGATTAAAAAAATATGAAGATATGGAGTAGTAAACCGTGGGAATCAGTTACGTAAAACGATGTAAGAAGTGCAAAAGAAAAATATATTGTTCAAGCGGTACTGGATGGGTTTCCGGAGAACTCCTGGTAGATACGATAAAACAGGCAAAGGAAGGTAGGAAAGGGAAAGTACTTTATGAATTCTTTAGGGAACACGGAAACGGGATCATTGACGTTGAACAGGTATCTTTCCTGTGTGAGGATTGCGGAGAAATATCTAAAGGGTACGATTGGACGATGTATATCCCTGATAAGAATGCCTCTGATGGTACGGACTATGACCCGTTAAAAGATCCGAAATATTTTCAGGAAAGCTATCTGGAGGATTATGATGGATCCCGTTACATGGAATATGGATGCTTTGATTATTCACGGTTCATGGAGGATGTAAAGAAATCATACAGGGTATATTCCAAATACCCGCATACATGTAAAAAGTGTAAGGGTAAAAAGAAAATCGTAGATATAGAGTCAAAGATGTACTGCCCTGAGTGCAAAGTTAAACTGGATGACATATCATCTGTTTTCTGGGATTAGGAGAAAATAATCATGGATAAGCAAAAGATAGATACAACAAACCTAGATAGAGTCTGCAATCTGTATCTGGATGTTATTGTACAGCATGATGGGAAATGTCACTTGTGCAGCATCTGCAGAATCAAGAAGATGTTTAATAACAAGTGATGAATTCTTTGAAACGTATTCTAAATTGTAACGATTAGATGGCAAAAGATTTTATTATGAAAGAGAGGATTTGACATGAAGAAAAAGTGTTTCACAATTACAGGTTTATGCCATTATTACGGAAGTGACTTTCTTGAGAAAGGCATGAAGGTAAAGCTTATAAAGGAACCTGACAATCAGTATGACAAAGAAGCAATACGAGTTGAACTTAAAGGTCTTGGGAAAATCGGATATGTGGCAAACAGCACACATACAGTACTTGGTGAAACGATGAGTGCAGGGCGCATATATGATCACATGAGAAAGAAAGCTAAGGGAAAGATCCTTATTGTAACACCGAGAGGCGTTATCTGTGAGCTTAAGGAAGACTAAAGATACAAGTGGGGAGAATCAGATTGTGAAAAAGATATTATTCTGGATAAAGAAGATGGTAAATGGCAATGTCAGATATTGTAAATGTTTCTGTCCGACTTGTCCTTACTATAATAAGTGCAAGAATGATGGAGTGATGAATTAAAATGTCGCCTCACAAACGACCATCAAAATGAATTCATATTGTAAAGTTATATCAGAAACATGAGAATGCTACATTTATTGAGGAACGATATATGAAAAGAAATATATGGCTAGATGGAATCATTGGTGTTGTTGTGGGAGATGCACTCGGTTCACCTGCTCAGTTTAAAAGAAGAGAGGTATTTTTGGAAAATCCCATCACTAAGATGGAATATTGCGATTCATTTGATATGCCTCCTGGAAGTTGGACTGATGATAGCTCTATGACGTTGGCGACTCTTGACAGTCTGATAGAATCAAATGGCTACGATATCTATGATATTGCTGATAGATTTGTGGGATGGCTTAAAAGAGGAGAATATACACCATTCGGATATGCATATGATATTGGCAACGGATGTATGACTGGGATAGATATGTTTAGGCGAACAGGAGATCCGTATACTTCTGGTGGAGCGGACCAGATGAATAATGGAAATGGTTCATTAATGAGGATTATGCCTATTTGTTTATATTCATATTTGATGAATAAGAATGGTAATTGGTCTATAGATGAATGTATTGAAGCTATTCATGATGTCTCAGGTATTACACATAGACATTTAAGATCAAAAATGGCCTGTGGACTATATTTCTTTATGATTAAGCATATAATAGATGATAGAGAAGAAAAAACATTCAAGATCTGTCTACAAGAAGGTATTGATGAAGGATATGAATATTATAGTAGTGACTTTGGCAATCTGACAGAGAGAAAACACTTTAGTAGGTTGTTCAACCTTAACGAGTTTTCAAGTGCTAGATCTGAATCAATAAAAACCTCCGGATATGTATTGGATACCATAGAAGCGGTTGTATGGTGTGCTATAACAACAGAATCGTATAAAGAATGTGAGCTAAAAGCAGTTAATTTAGGTGATGATGCAGATACAGTAGGAGCTATTGCTGGTGGACTAGCTGGCTTATACTATGGATATGAAAATATACCGGATGAATGGGTAAACGAACTTCAGAGGAACGATTGGATAGTTGATTTGTGCAGAAAACAGGGGACATTGATATGAAGATCATAAGTAAAGTGACCAAAGAAGCATATCTTGTGAAAGATGAATCATTAAAATGTATTGATGCGCCATTTTATCAATGGATTCGAGCTATTGGATTTGAGCATGCATGGCATAAAGGGCATTACGATGTTTGTGACTGGGCATTTATAAGCATAGAGCATAAGTTGTATGCTTATGGGATGCCTGGAATAGAAATAGTAAAACCAATTGGTGGACATTCAATAACAATTGATGAATTCTTGGATAAATGTTCTTCTGAACTTACAAAGCAAGATTGGAGATTTGCTATTATAATCGCAACAGAATACTTGAGGGGGGAATTTTGTACAAGGAATGTTTCAAAAGCTATACAACTGTATGAAGAGGCATTTGTTCAAGGAATAGATATGGGTAATGAGTGTCTTGGAGAATTGTACTTTAAGGGCGAATACGTAGAACAGGATTACAAAAAGGCCTATGAATATTTTACAAGCTATAATGAACCCTGTTCATTTATTAAACCGTACTGTCTAGGTGTAATGTACATGAATGGATTGTATGTGGAGAAAGATATAAGTAAAGCTAAAAGACAGTTCTTGAAGATAACAGAACGAGAAGAAGAGTATTGTAAAGAGGATGTACATTATGATCCTGCTGTTGAGAAGTTAAGGGAAATAGAAGAGATGGAGCTGGAGATTGACAAGTTGATAGCTCCTCTAATTGATAAATGGAAAAAAGAATTTGCTGCAGAAAAAGCTGAATGGGATAAAAACCCTGGTTGGTCAGCCAAATTAGTAGAAACACATTTTAAGATAAATGATATAGAGAGGAAGATTAAAGCAAAAGATCTTGGATATGATAAAGATTCATATGATGAAGGTTTTATGGAATCAAAACAGAAAAGGATCGAAGAAGATTTAGAAAACATAGGGGCAATAATCACCTTTAGTGGTGGATTCATTGATTAATTAAATTATTATAGTGGATAAGTAATAGCTCACTTATGGGTGAGCTATTATTATGTCCAAATAGGTTTACATAACGCAAAACTGTAGTGTCAGATGTATAGTACACTAGAGAAAATATACTAGAATTGTTAGATAGAAAATTATTGTATTTTTGATGTCCTATAGTTTTCGCATCATATACCCTGTGATATAATAATTAACAGGTGTTATAGCGCAAAATGTATACAATGAGGGACAATCTATGCCGAGAGGTTCAAATCAGAAAATGAAGCTCTATCGTCTGGCACAAATCATGTCGCAAAAGACTGATGGGGATCACTATCTAACTATGCCGCAAATCATGGCGGAACTTGATAAGTATGATGTCACGGCTGACCGTAAAACCATCTATGTTGATCTTGATGAATTGAAGAAATTCGGACTTGTTGTCGAAAGTGAGACAAGAGGCAGATGGACGGGCTATCATGTCGTAGAGAGAAACTTTGAACTCCCTGAACTTAAGTTACTTGTTGATGCCATACAATCTTCCAAATTTATAACTCTAAAAAAATCAAACGAACTCATAAAGAAAATAGAATCACTTTGTAGTGAGTACGAAGCAAAGCAGCTACAAAGGCAGGTTTTTGTACAGGGTCGCATCAAATCCATGAATGAGAGTATTTATAATACTGTGGACACTATTCATTATGCGATAACTGAGAATAAGAAGATTAAGTTTAAGTATTTTAGCTGGAATATAAAAAAAGAGCAGGAACTTAGGCATGATGGTAAGTTTTATCTGATAAGTCCATGGGCTCTTACATGGGATGATGAAAACTACTATATGATCGGATATGACTCCGAGGATAACAAGATTAAACACTATAGGGTTGACAAGATGATCAAGATGTCACCCTTAGATGAGGAAAGAGAAGGAAGAGAGTTTTTCAATAAATTTGACGCAGCTGACTATGCCAAGAAGAACTTTGCGATGTATGGTGGCGAAGACGAGGATGTTGTTGTTTGGCTTAGGAATGATATGTGTGGAGTATTCATAGATAGGTTTGGAACAGACATATCATTTAAACCAGTAGATGATGAACATTGTACAGTCAGACTTAAAGTAGCTATGAGTCAGCATTTCATAGGTTGGATATTTGCTCTTGGTGAGAATGTGAAAATAGTCGGTCCTGAAAGTGTGGTACAAAAAGCAAAAGAGGAAGCAATAAGAATAAGTAATCAGTACAGATGAAAGTATGTTTCATGACAAATTAGAGAGAATAAAACTTAAACAATACCGGAGGGTATAATGCTATGAAAGAATATGAGAGTGAAATGTATTCTTCACTGCCGTTGTTTTTGTATGATGAACAGTTTTCCGTTAAGGAGTGGAAAAACGAAATTGAAATAAAAAAAGAATCGTCAAACAAAATTGTAGATAAGATTAAAGCTGCGCTTCCTAAGGAGATTCAAGATGATGATTTCAGGCTTGTAGTTGATGTTGACGATGATTTTAAAGAATCATATAAATCAGGGGCAATAAAACTTGTTGTTAGTAAGAACGGTGATGTCCAAGCACAAATTAAAAGAGATGATGGAAAGTTCGGTAAGAAGCTTCCGATAAAAGAGGAACTTGTTGATAATGGAATTTCTTCGGAAGAACTTCAAGCGGCGTTTCAAAATGAAATGCTACAAAACCTTCTTTACAGCATTATAGATACGTTAAATGACATAGAGAAAGATATTAAAAGTGTTTTACAAGGACAAAAGAACGATAGGATGGGCTTGTTTTATAGTGGAATGAGTTTATATCTAGAGTCTAAGTGTATACAAGATAACGAACTTAGGAAGCAGATAATTGCCCAGTCAATTCGATCCATAAGTGAAGCAAGTGCAAAGATCATGCAGGAAATGCGTTTCGATATTCAGTATCTTGTTAATAAGGAGTACAAGAAAGAGAAGAAAAAGGAAGATAGCATAAATAAGAGGATGACTCAAATAAAGGAAAATTTGGAAGTTATATACAAATCCTACTTTATGAAAGCTATGATTTATTCTGAGAACAATGAAAATATTGCAATGCTAGCAGTGCTTGAGGAATACGGAAGGTTTATTAATCAAATGATAGCCCCTTATGTAAATACTCTTACTGAATGCGATCCTGATGATACTTTATTAGTCGGCGGGATTTGGGAAAAGCGAGCAGAAGCATTTATAGAAGCAAGAAACGTAAGAAAAGCACTTGAAGGAGAGGCAACATTATATCTTGTGAAGGAGAATTGATATGGCAAAAGATAATAGAAAAAAAGGATGTCCTAACAAGGATTGCGGAAGAAATAAGAAGAAGTATTTTTATAAGGCGACTGATATGTATTGTACGATTTGTGGCCAACCTTTAGTTTACGTTTGCAAAGACTGCTTTTCAAGAATAGACGACACTGATATAAAACACACAAGGTGTGAATTGTGTGAGGCTAAACGAGCAGACAGAAAGGCCAAGATTGTCGACAAGAGAAACGCAGCAGCAGGTGCAGCGGCAGTAATGGTTGCAGGTATAGCTAAAGCAGCTCAGGGCGAAGTGATTAAAGAGGGTGGTAAATTAGCACAAAATGCTGTGAAAGCAGGATTTGAGGTAGCTAAAAAGGTTATAAAAAAATAATGATATACAACTAAAAGCAACAAGCATATAGATAAAGCCTGAATAGATTGTTTACAAGGCAATAGAATACAGTTGAGATATATAAAAGGAGAATGCATTAATGAACAAACAACAACTTGCGTCTAAAATTTGGGAATCAGCAAATAAGATGCGCTCGAAAATTGAAGCCAATGAATATAAAGATTACATTCTAGGATTTATATTCTATAAGTTTCTTTCTGACAAGGAAGTAAGATATTTAAAGGAATTAGGATACACAGAAGCTGATCTGCCAACTGTTAAGGAAGAAGAACAAGAGATAGTTGAGAATGTTCAAAAGAATATAGGTTACTTTATTGAATACAATAATCTTTTCTCAACCTGGTTAGATAAAGGTGCTGATTTTAATGTCAGTGATGTTCATGATGCTCTTTCTGCATTTGAAAGATTGATTAGTCCTACACATAAGAAGGTATTTAAAGGAATATTCAATACGTTAGCAAGCAATTTGACTAAGCTAGGTACAGGTGCAGCATCTCAGACAAAAGCTATAAGCGATTTAATACAGCTGATTAAAGACATACCTATGGATGGAAAGCAGGACTATGATGTTCTGGGCTTCATTTATGAGTATTTGATTTCTAATTTTGCTGCCAACGCAGGTAAAAAGGCTGGAGAATTCTATACACCGCATGAAGTATCTTTATTGATGTCAGAAATTGTTGCGAATCATTTGAAAGACAGAAAGGAAATTTGTATATATGATCCGACATCTGGTTCAGGTTCATTGCTCATAAATATTGGTCGTAGTGTGGCAAAGTTCACTGGAGATAATGATCAGATAAAGTATTATGCACAGGAGTGGAAAGAGAATACATACAACTTAACAAGAATGAATCTAGTAATGAGAGGAATACTTCCTTCAAATATCGTTGCAAGAAACGGAGATACTTTGGAAGAAGATTGGCCTTTCTTTGAGGAAAATGACCCAGTAGGAACATACTCACCGTTATACCTAGATGCAGTCGTGTCGAATCCGCCGTATTCACAGGCGTGGAATCCAAAAGAAAAGGAAAATGATCCACGATATGCAGAGTATGGCCTTGCACCCAAGGGAAAAGCTGACTATGCATTCTTGTTACATGATCTTTATCATATAAAACCCGATGGCATTATGACTATAGTTTTACCTCATGGAGTTTTGTTTAGAGGAGGAGAGGAAGGAACTATACGAAAAAATCTTATAGAGAATAATAAAATAGATGCGATTATCGGATTACCTGCGAATATATTCTTTGGAACTGGAATTCCAACGATAATAATGGTTCTTCGTCAGAAGAGAGAGAACAATGATATTTTGATTATTGATGCATCCAAAGGATTTGAAAAAGTTGGTAAGAATAACAAACTTCGTGCATGCGATATAAAAAAGATAGCTGACACATATATTAATAGGATCAGTGTTCCCAAATTTGCAAGAGTAGTTTCGAGAGAAGAAGTACGAGCGAATGATTATAACTTAAATATTCCTAGGTATGTAGACTCTTCGGAAAAGACTGAAAGCTGGGATATTTATGCTTCTATGTTTGGCGGAATACCGGAAAAAGAACTTGAAGACTTTGAGGATTATTGGAAGGCTTTCCCTGGATTAAAGGATAAACTATTTGAAAAGGTAAATGAGCAATACTATAAGGCAGTATCTGATAATGTAAAAAAAGTTATAAACGAATGCGATTCCGTTCAAAGCTATATAGATAATTATAATAATTCATTCAATGGCTTTGAAGAATATTTACAAAGAGAACTGATCCAAAATATTGATGAGGTAAATATTTCCAAAGAAGAGACTATAGTCAGTCAAGAAATAAAGAACAGACTAAATAATAAGCATTTAGTTGATTTTTATGAAGCTTATCAATTGTTAGATAACGAATGGAAGACAATAGCTGTTGATTTGGAAATAATTCAAACAGAAGGAAAAGGTAGTTTAAGACAAGTAGATCCTAATCTTGTTATCAAGAAAAAAGATGGAAAAGATATAGAAGTTCAAGAAGGCTGGAAAGGACATGTATTACCGTTTGACCTGATACAAAGAAAGTTCCTAGCAGAAGAACTTCAGGAAATAAAAGATATGGAAGACAGGCTTTCTCAAGTTTCTTCATTATATGAGGAATCATTAGATAGTTTGCCGGAAGATGAGAAAGATAAAGACTTTGTAAATGATGACAAAACGGCATTTGTTTGGGTTGAAGTTAAAAAGGCGATAAAAGCAAAAGACATTGATGAGGATATTCTTGAAATTTTGAAGGCTGCTCAAACAGCAAATGAAGAAGAAAAAGAATTGAAGAAAAAGATTAAGACAAAAAGTGATAATCTTCATCTTGAAACAAAGTCAAAAATTGAGTCATTAACTGAAGACGAAGTAGAAGGAGTGCTTTTTGAAAAATGGATCGTATCCTTAACAGATAATATTACTAAACTTCCGGAAACGCTGATTAATGATTTTGCAAGCAAATTAGAGAAATTAACAAAGAAATACGAAACTACATTTGAAGAAATTGAAAAGGAAATTATTAGTACTGAAGAAGAATTATCATGTATGCTAAATGATTTAACCGGAGATTCATTTGATATGAAAGGAATTGAAGAGTTAAAGAGTTTATTGGGTAGATAGAATGGAAATGATACCAAAAATTAGATTTAAACCCTATTCAGACACTTGGGAACAGCGTAAGTTTGCTTCAGTATTTGATGGATTACAGAATAATACCCTATCGAGAGCGGATTTGAACTATGAAAGCGGTACAGTAAAGAATGTGCATTACGGTGATGTGCTGATAAAGTTTGGAGACTATATTGATGCTGCCGAGACAGAGTTGCCGTACATATCCGATGATGCAAGAGCCGATAAGTTTAAGAACTCTTTTTTGCAAGATGGGGACATCGTAATTGCAGATACAGCTGAGGATGATACCGTCGGTAAATGTACAGAAATACAGGGCTCCGAAGGTTTGAAGCTGCTGTCAGGACTTCATACTATAGCATGTCGTCCGAAGGAAAAATATGGTCCGATGTTCCTGGGGTACTATATCAATTCCCCTGCATATCACAACCAGTTAAAACCGTTAATGCAGGGAATAAAGGTTACTTCAATTTCAAAGTCAGCTCTTCAGGATACAGATATGATTGTGCCAAAATCCATCGAAGAGCAAAGCAAGATCGGTGAGTATTTATCGAACCTCGACAACCTTATCACCCTTCATCAGCGTAAGCTTGATAAGTTATGGAATACAAAAAAATCGATGCTTGTAAAAATGTTTCCCCAAAATGGTTCATTATATCCCGAAATAAGATTTGAGGGATTTATGGATGCTTGGGAACAGCGTAAGTTGTCAGAACTGATAATTGAATATAAGGAAACCGTAGATTCTGATTGCACTCTTCCTATATTGACATCATCAAAAACCGAGGGTGTTGTGTTGCAGGAAGAACACTTTGGAAGAGTCCAAAATCACGACATTACTGGCTACAATATCCTGCCGAGAAACTATTGTACTTACAGAAATCGTAGTGATGGAGTAGACTTTACATTTAATATCAATAGATGCTGTGATAAGGGCATTATCAGCAAGTTCTACCCTGTTTTCTACGGTAATAATAGCGATATATTTTTTATTTCAATGGTTCTGAATTATTGTGATGAGGTAGTGCATGAAATTGCTTATACCTGCACTGGAACGGGACAAAAAGTATTATCATTTCTTGACTTACAAAAGATGAATATCAGAGTCCCAAGCTACGATGAGCAGAAGAAGATTAGCCAGTATTTTGAACAGCTCGATAATCTTATCACTCTTCATCAGCGTAAGATAGAAAAACTGAACATAATAAAGAAATCTATGCTAGAGTCAATGTTCCTATGAAAATTTGAATAATTAAAGAATATAAGTGGCAGTTGACCTTGCAAATTCATCGGCGTAAGAAATTGCAAGGAGAATAATATGTTAAATAATAATTTATTACATGAATATTTTAAAGATTATTTTGCTCATTGGATAAAGCTTTATAAAGAGGGATCGGTTAGATCGATAACTCTAAATAAATACAAGATTGCTTATTCGTGGTTAGAACGTAATTATTCGAAGCTGAAATTAAACGATATTAACAGAACAGTATATCAAGAAATGATCAATTGCTATGCTAAAGATCATGAGCGACAAACAACCATGGATTTTCACCACATAATTAAGGGAGCAATTCTAGATGCGGTAGACGATGGATTAATTGAAAGAGATCCAACTAGAAAAGTTGTTATAAAAGGTAAAAATCCATCAGAAAAAAAGATTAAGTATATTAATCAATATGAATTACATGCTCTTATTAATTCCTTAGAATTAGGAGGAGAAATTAACTGGGACTATTTTATTCTGTTAGTAGCAAAGACTGGTCTTAGATTCTCTGAAGCACTAGCGCTTACTCCTTCTGATTTTGATTTTGCAAGACAGACGATATATGTTAATAAAACATGGGATTATAAAGGAAATAGAGGGTTCCTTGAAACAAAGAATAATTCGTCGATTAGGAAGGTCCAGATTGATTGGCAACTTGTGGTTCAGTTTTCTGCGTTGATACAAAAAATGGATGCAGAAAGGCCAATATTTATAAGGAATAGTAGAGTCTATAATTCAACGGTAAATGAAATACTTGAAAAACGATGTCGAACTGCAGAGGTTCCGGTAATATCTATTCATGGATTAAGACATACGCATGCATCAGTTTTGTTATTTGCAGGCGTATCAATAGCAAGCGTAGCTAGAAGATTGGGACATGCAAGTATTTCGACAACGCAGAAAACATATCTTCATATAATACGTGAATTAGAGAATCAAGATATAGATATTGTTATGAGAACTATGTCTAGTCTTAATTGATTAAATAATCTTACGCCGATAAGAATTTAAAACATTAATACTTGGGAACAGCGTAAGTTTGTTTCAGTCTTTGATGGATTGCAGAATAATACCTTATCGAGAGCAGAATTGAACTATGAGAGCGGAACAATAAAGAATGTGCATTACGGTGATGTGCTGATAAAGTTTGGAGACTATATTGATGCCTCCCAAACTGAGCTGCCGTACATATCCGATGATGCAAAAGCTGATAAGTTTAAGAACTCATTTTTGCAAGATGGGGACATTATAATCGCAGATACAGCAGAGGATGATACTGTTGGCAAATGTACAGAAATACGGGGCTCCGAAGGAATGAAGCTCCTGTCTGGACTTCATACGATAGCTTGTCGTCCAAAGGAAAAATATGGTCCGATGTTCTTGGGATACTATATCAATTCTCCTGCATATCACAACCAGCTAAAACCGTTGATGCAGGGAATAAAAGTTACTTCAATTTCAAAGTCAGCTCTTCAAGATACGGATATGATTATTCCGAAATCTATAGATGAGCAGATTAAAATCGGGGAGTATTTTTCAAACCTCGACAACCTTATCACCCTTCATCAGCGTAAGTGAAGATTGAAAGAAAACAAAAAGATTAAAAAAGGAGAAAATAGCATGGCTTTTGATGATGAATTGAAATTCGAAGCAGCATTGATTGAGGTGCTCAAATCTCATGGATGGGAAGCAGATATATTAAAGAATAAGACAGAAAAAGACTTGTTAGATAATTGGGCTGGAATTCTATTTGAGAACAACAGAGGCATTGACCGCTTAAATGATTATCCACTTACTGATACGGAGATGGTACAGATCCTAGATCAACTTGCTGAATTGAAAACTCCTGCTAGAATCAGTGGATTTATTAATGGTGGAAGTGTCGCTATAAAGAGAGACAACCCGGATGATATAAATCATTTAGGCAAAGAAGTATCTTTAAAAATATATGATAGAAATGAAATAGCAGCAGGACAAAGCCGATATCAAATTGCTGAGCAACCGGTTTTTAAAACAAAATCAAAAATGTTAAATAATCGCAGGGGAGATTTGATGTTACTGATTAATGGTATGCCTGTGTATCATATTGAATTAAAAAAATCTAATGTCCCGGTATCGCAAGCTGTAAATCAAATTGAAAAGTATGCGCATGAAGGTGTATATACAGGCATTTTTTCGCTTGTTCAAATATTCGTCGCAATGAATCCAGAAGAGACTTTATACTTTGCTAATCCTGGAAATGAAGACAATTTTAAAGCTAGTTATTGTTTTCATTGGGCTGACTTTAATAATGAACCTATAAATGATTGGAAACGAATTGGATCGGAATTCCTATCTATACCAATGGCTCATGAGATGATTGGTTTTTATACCGTAGCTGATGGAACGGATGGTGCCTTAAAAGCCATGAGAAGTTATCAGTTTTGGGCAACAGCAAAAATAGCAGATACTGTAGCAAAACATAAATGGGAAAACAATAATCAAAGAGGCGGTTATATCTGGCATACAACAGGATCCGGAAAAACTTTGACTTCTTTTAAAGCTGCACAGCTTATTGCAGATTCTCAAAATGCGGATAAAGTTTTATTCTTGATGGATAGGATTGAACTTGGAACACAGTCGTTAAGCGCATATCGGAATTTTGCAGGGGTAGGTTTAACCGAAGAACAGAAGAATGATACAGTACAAGAAACAGAAGATACTTATCAGTTGATAGATAAATTAAAAAGCAAAGATCCCAAAAATACTCTAATAGTTACTTCCATTCAGAAGATGAGTAATATAAGTGAGGAATCAATGCTGTTAAATTCATCAGACTTGGACGTCATACTTTCTAAAAGGATCGTATTTATTGTAGACGAATGTCATAGAGATACTTTTGGAGAAATGATGCAAATCATTAAAAAGACCTTCACTAAGGCATTGTTTTTTGGATTTACAGGAACACCTATACAAATTGAGAATCATAAAAAAGGATGCACAACATCAGATGTTTTTGGTGATGAATTGCATCGATATATTTTATCAGATGGTATTAGGGATAAGAATGTATTAGGTTTTGATCCGTATAAAGTAATGACTTTTAAAGATCAGGACATAAGAGAGGCAGTAGCTTTATATAAATCAATGTCAGAAACAATCGATGAAGCTATGGCAGATGATGACAAAAAGGTAGTCTTCATGAAGTATATGCAAGACATACCTATGGCAGGATTTTACGATGAAACCGGACATTATTGCCGAGGAATTGAAGATGAGATTCCAAAGTCCCAATACAGAAGTGACATACATCAAAATATGGTAGTAAAAGATATTTTGGATAATTGGACTTATGTTAGTCAGGCTAAGAAGTTTCATGCGATTTTTGCTACAAGTAGTATTCTTGAAGCTATTGATTACTACAGGCTTTTTAAGGGGAAGGGGCTTAAAGTAGCAGTCCTTTTTGACCCTAGTATCGATAATAATGAGAATGGTATCACAAAAGAGGATGGACTTGTTGAAATAATAGAGGACTATAATAAGGCATTTGGAGGAGATTATACAATTCCAACATTTGCAAAAATGAAAAAGGATATATCAGATCGTTTAGCGCATAAAGGACAGCATAAATATATAGACAAAAATCCTGAGAAACAAATAGATTTATTAATTGTTGTTGATCAAATGCTGACGGGTTTTGATTCAAAATGGGTAAATGCACTTTATTTAGATAAACTCTTGGAATATGAGAATATAATACAGGCATTTTCAAGAACGAATAGACTTTTTGGGCCTGAAAAACAGTTTGGAATCATTAAGTATTATAGAAAACCTCATACAATGGAGAGGAATATTAATGAAGCAGTTGCCACGTATTCGGGTGATAAGCCATTTGCGTTATTTGTAGATAAACTGGCATATAACCTTAAGAGTATGAATGAACTGTTTGAGAGTATTTCCTTATTATTTAAACAGGCGGGTATTGAAGATTTTCAAACATTACCTTCAGACAAGTCAGAGCGTAGGAAATTTGCACAATTATTTCACATGTTTAATGCTGTATTGGAAAGTGCAAAGGTACAGGGATTCCATTGGGAATGTTTGGCATATCATCTCAAAGATGATAGTACTGGGGAGGTTGAAGATATAACACTAAATTTGAATAAGACAACCTATCTTATTCTTGTTTTGAGATACAAAGAATTGTATAAAACCGAAAATGATGGAGACTCCCAAGATGAGGGTATTGAGTTCGATATTGATGGATATATAACAAGTGTAAATACTGACAAGATCGATGCGGATTATATAAACTCTCGATTTAATAAGTTTATTAAATTACTTAACTTAGATGATTTAGCTAGTAGTGAACTCAAGGAAGCAGAGACGGAACTCCACAAGACATTTGCTACATTAACGCAAGAACAGCAGAAATATGCCAATATTTTTCTTCATGATATATTAAGCGGAACGGTAGTGGTCAACGTTGAAGAGGGAAAGAGTTTTCTTGAATATGTTGCTGAGTATATGACTAGTGCTAAGAATGATCAGATTCATCAGCTTTCTGAGATGCTTGGAATTGATGAACCTATGTTACGTTCTATGATGGAGTTGCATATTACGGAGAATAATATTGATGATTTTGGACGATTTACAGCATTAAAGGATACGGTTGATTTTGATAAAGCAAAATCCTATTTTGAGAAAAAAGAAAATAAACCTTTGCCTAAACCGTTAGTTAACATTAGGTTTGATAAATTATTACGCGATTTCATATTACAAGGCGGTTTTGAAATCTAAGGAATTGTAGTTATACATAGGGGTATGATAAATGAAGAATGATCCTGAAATAAGATTTATAGGATATAATGATGCTTGGGAACAGCGTAAGTTGGGGGATGAGTTTGAAAGAGTTAATGAAAGAAATAATGGTCAATTTGGAATAACGCACTGGATATCTGTTGCAAAGATGTATTATCAAGAGCCTGATAAAGTGCAATCTAACAATCTCGATACAAGAACTTATGTAATGAGAAAAGGTGATATTGCATTTGAAGGGCATCCGAATTCTGAGTTTCAGTTTGGAAGATTTGTAGCTAATGATATCGGAGATGGTATTATTTCTGAACTTTTTCCTATTTATAGACACAAGTTGCCTTATGAAAACAGTTATTGGAAATATGCTATTCAGCTTGAAAGAGTAATGCGCCCTATATATGCAAAAGCCATCACATCCTCTGGTGCATCATCCAATAAATTGAATGAAGAACATTTTTTGAGAGAGAGTATTCTTGTTCCACAATTGGATGAACAAAGAGCAATTGGTGCATTCTTCATAAGTATCGACAACCTTATCACCCTTCATCAGCGTAAGCTTGATAAATTGTACAAGATTAAAAAATCGATGCTTGGAAAAATGTTTCCTCGAAACGGTTTCTTATATCCGGAAATAAGATTTGAGGGATTTAAGGACGATTGGGAACAGCGTAAGTTGGGCGATAATATTGTTGAGTATCATGAAGTGACCACTGAAAACAACCAGTATCCTCCGCTTACATCTTCACGAAAAGGTATTTTCTTACAGACAGAATACTTTTCAGGGAATCAGATAGCATCAGCAGATAATACAGGATATAACATTGTTCCGTATGGATATTTTACCTATCGTCATATGTCTGACGATGAGATTTTTTATTTCAATATCAATGACATTGTCGAAAACGGCATAGTTAGTACACTTTATCCTGTTTTTACTACAGATGAGAATTTGGATTCCAGATATCTTCAGTATCAGTTGAATTATGGACATGAGTTTGCAAAGTATGCTGTTCTTCAGAAACAGGGCGGTTCAAGAACCTACATGTATCTTAGTAAACTTAAACAGCTTACATTAACGATGCCCAAAACTGTTGATGAACAGAAGAGAATTTCAGGCTTCTTTATGGAGCTCGACAACCTTATCACCCTTCATCAGCATAAGCTTGATAAATTACATTGTATTAAAAAATCTATGTTAGAAAAAATGTTTGTATAAGGAGATTAAAATGTCAGATTTTCAATTTGAGATTGTAGAAGAAATAGGCGTTCTGTCTGAGAATGCTAAAGGCTGGAAGAAAGAATTAAATCTTATCTCATGGAATGGTGGAGAACCTAAGTATGATATCAGAGACTGGGGACCAGATCATGAAAAAATGGGTAAAGGTATTACTCTTTCAGAAGAAGAAGCTAAGCAGTTATATATTGCTTTAAGTCAAATCTAAATATCAGAGGTTACTTTTATGGAGTGGAGAAATCTATTCGCTGAAAATGTATTAAAGAGTAGTCAACAGTATATAAAAAAAGGATCTGTTGCAAATGTAAAGGATAACGGAAACAACATAACAGGAGATGTTACAGGGATTGATGATTTTCATGTAAAGATTGATTACGTTGATGGAAATATATCTTATATGACCTGTAGTTGTCCTTTGGCTCAAACCGGCGCTAATTGTAAACATATGGCGGCGGTTTTATGCTTTTGGGATACAGAAGTACAGAGTAAGGTTGATGAGAAAACAAACGATACTTCCCAAAATAGCAGTTTAACATCAAATCAAAGCAATACTAATACTCTGCAAGATGAACATATAAGTGAGAAAAAACTGATTGAGGAAGAAAACGATCATATCAGTGATAACGAAGCAAAAATCGAAGTAAAAGAGCTGATTAAAGCTTCTGAATTAGAGAATGATAATGGAAAAGATCAGATAAGAGAAGAGATCAATAAACAGAGTAATGAGCCTATAACTGAGGATGTATATAAGATTGATAAGCCTGAAGAACAGGAAAAGAGGAATGTAACATACTCATCAAATTGGCAATACAGACCTGAACATCATGATGAAATTATCATGAAAGCGGATGTTAACCCTGTTTTTGCTTTTGCGCTATATCAAAATGGAACTCCATTGGTTAAGGATGTAACTATTACCAATAATTCTGAGAAAGAATATAAGAATTTGGTAATAAGAGTTTATTCAGATTTTTATTTCTTTGACATGAATCCAATAAATATTGGGACTCTTAAACCAAATGAAACGACAGTTATAGATGGACTATCCTTCCAAATTCAGGGTAATGCACTAAAAAAACTATCTGAAAAAATTACATGCAACATATTTGTCTGTCTAACATATAGTGATGAGGAATGGGCAAGATACGGTTCGGAAATAAACGTTTTAGCTATTAATCAATGGCCTGGTGTAGATTACGATAATGTACTTCTGGCATCATTTGTTATGCCCAATAATCCCATAATTTCAAATCTTTTGTACTATGCATCAGAGTATCTTGAGAAAAATACCGGAATAGGAGCATTAGATGCTTATCAGAGCGGAGATCCTAATCGTGTTCTTGAGATGGCTACTGCAGCTTACGCAAGTATTCAAAAAAAGAATATTAAATATGCAACAGCGCCTTCGGGATTTGTACATGATGGACAGAAGATAAGATTTGTAGATGAAATGATGTCTCTTCATATGGGCAACTGTATGGATATGTCGCTCTTATACGTAGCTTGCCTTGAACAGATGGGGCTAAATCCTTTATTGGTGCTAACAGCAGGACATATCTTTTCGGGTGTATGGCTTGTAGATGATATTTTCCCAGATTCATTTACTTTAGACCCGAGTAAAGTTGATAAGCAGATAGAACTTGGAAAGCTTATAGTTGTTGAGAGTACCGCTATGTGCAGTGGTCAAAATATAAGTTTCGATGATGCTATGAAGAGTGCAAAACTCACCTTAGCTAATTATGCTGAAATAGAGGGCGTATTGGATATAAGAAGGGCAAGAAGAGGTAACGTTAAACCTATGCCCTTGGAAAAGCGTGATGTACATGTTGAGTTGGAACATAAAGAATTAAACGATGATGAATTGACTGGTCTTTCTGATAAGGAGACCAAAGCTGTCTCTTTTGATGATTTAGAAAAGGAGAAGATGACCAAGCAACTACAATGGGAGCATAAGTTGCTTGATCTTGGAACAAGAAATCCTCTTATCAATCTTTCTAAAAAAGTAATACCGCTGCTTGCAGGCGAATTAGGAGAACTTGAAGATGCTTTTTCAGAGAATAAAGAGTATAAGATCTGCTCTATTCCTGAAGAATGGACTATAAGAGGAGCGGATTCAATTTTATTACCGGAGTTTAGAGCCGATTTGGGAGAGTATGTTGACTTGATCCGCGAAGAGACAAAGAGTAAAAGACTTCATACTATCATCAAAGAAGACAAACTAGATAAAGAAATTACTAGAGTATATAGAGCAACAAAGGATTCTATGGCTGAAAGCGGAGCCAATACGCTCTATCTTACTCTTGGTGAATTAAGATGGACAGAGGGAAAGACAGCAAATTCGAAATTCTATTATGCTCCAATTGTGCTTATCCCAATTGAAATCATAAGAAAATCTGCTAATGAAGGATACGTAATTAAAGGTACTGATGAAGAAACCCAGGTAAATGTTACTTTGATTGAGTTTTTAAAGCAAAAGTTCAGTCTTGATATTTCTGGGCTTAATCAGGATCTTCCTAAGGATGAGCATGGAGTAGATATTGATAAGATCTTTGACTATTTCACGCATGCTATTTCAAATAAGCCCAATTGGCTTGTTTTGAAAAATGCCTATATAGGTAATTTCTCATTCTCTCAGTTTGTTATGTGGAATGATATTCACAGCCATCCGGAAATGTTAAGAAGAAATAAAGTTGTTGAGGCTTTACTTGATGGTGAAGTTGAGTGGAATACTTATCTTCCATCAATAGAGCAGAAGGATGCACCATACCTGCCGGTATCTGTTGATGAATCACAGCTTAGGGCTGTTAACATGGCTGTAAATGATGTTAGTTTTGTACTTCATGGACCTCCTGGAGCAGGAAAATCTCAGACTATTACTGCTATGATTGCGAATGCTCTGACAAGGGGAAAGACTGTCCTTTTTGTAGCTGAAAAACCGGCTGCTCTGGAAGTGGTAGAGAACAGGCTTAATCAAATCGGGATAGGTGATTTTTGTGTAAGGATACATTCTAATAAGATAAAGAAGTCAGAAGTATTAGAACAGTTTAAGAGGGTAAAAGACAATTATCGTGTATTGGGATTAAAGACTGATTACGACGATAAGATGACAGAAATAATTTCTTTAAGGGAAGAGTTAAATGAGTATGGCATTACTCTTCATAAAAAAAGAAAGTTTGGATTAAGTGTAAAAGAATTAATAGATGAATATGAATCCTTACCAGAAATATCAGAGAGATTACATTTTGATAAAGACTATATAGAAAACATCACTCAAAAAGACATTGATAGATCTTCGCTTTTGCTTGAACATATGGTAGCTGCCGGAAAAGTCTTAGGTCATCCTAGTGATAGTTCTTTCCAAAACGTCGGGCAGACTGAGTATTCTATGCTTCTACGTGAGCAGATAGAAGATGCTGCGTATGCATACAAGAAAGAAATAGATAAATTCGAAAGTGCTGTAACTGCATTTTGCAATAGTGCTTGCGAAGCTATGCCGAAGAGTAAACTCGAATGGATCTCGACTATAGGATTTGCCGATGCAATCATTAAAGCAAAGGAAATTCCGGAGTATCTGCTAAAGCCTAATGTTTTGGAAGAATCAAAGCAAGCATTGATTAACTTCGTGAAGAATAGAGACAACTACAAACAGTATTCACTAAGTTTCTTTAATAGATACAATGAGAGCATACTTAATGTTGATTTTAACGAGTATTCTAACAAATTTAGTGAAGCATCAAAGAAAATATTTGGTAAAGATAAAGCTATAGAGACAGTTTCTGCTGAACTTGGTGTACATACTAAATTTTTGCCTAAACAAGATCAGCTTTCTTCGATAGAGAGTGATGTAGAAAAGTATAAGAGTATATTGTCTGATTATGAAGAATCTAAAAACGCTGTACCAGAGTTCTGGATAGAGCTTGTTTCTGATGATACGACAGAAGAATCGGTAAATAACACATTAAGTGAATGGTCAGAAAAACTATCTTCATTAGAAGCTTATACTTTAAAGATCAGTTCTTTAAAGAATGCTGGAGTTCTCGATAGCAGTATTCCTGTGGCAAAGGAATTATTTGAGGAACAAGCTGTTTTTAAAGAAAAAGAAGAAGCGCTGATGAAGCTCCTTGTGATGGATGTTCCAGAGAGAGTTGACGATTATCTTCAAGGAAAGAAAGATATAGTAACTCTTGTTAAAGAAAATACCAGCGAATTGCGTGATTGGATCATCTTCCAAGGATGTAGGAAAGATTGTATAGATGCAGGGTTGGATGAAATCTGTGATTTATATGTTAAAGGTCTAAAACATGAATTAGTTGTTCCTGTGTTCCTTAAGTCTGTTTACAAGGCTCTTTTGTGGATGGTACTTGAAGATAAGCCCGTATTAAATAAGTTCAACGGAAATATGTTCAATGAAAAGATACGAGAATATTCAAAGAAGGAAGATGAGTTAATTGAACTGACTAAGCAAGAGATGATTTATAAATTATCTCATAATATTCCATCAGGCCATGAAGATCATCAGATGTATTCTGAACTTAAAATCCTGAATAAGGCAATAACTAGCGGTGGCAGAGGAATGAGCATAAGAGAATTATTTGATAAAGCTCCCAATGTGATCCGCAAGATGTGCCCTTGCTTCCTTATGAGTCCATTGTCTGTAGCTCAGTTTATTTCTGCAGATAGTGATTTGTTCGATCTTGTAATATTCGATGAGGCATCTCAGATAAGAACCTGTGAAGCTGTCGGAACTCTTTGCAGAGGAAAGAACGCCATAATAGTTGGAGATCCAAACCAGATGCCTCCAACAAGCTTCTTTATGGGAGATTCTTATGATGAAGAGAATGAAGAAATAGAGGATCTTGATAGCATACTAGATGATTGTTTAGCACTGGGAATGCCTGAGACTCATCTTCAGTGGCACTACAGAAGTCGTCATGAAAGTCTGATAGCTTTCAGTAATATGGAATATTATGAAAACAATATGCTAACATTCCCGTCAATTAGTGATCGAGAAAGAAGAGTAAAGCTTTGTACTATTAATGGTGTATTTTTAACCGGTAAAGATCGAACTAATGAAAAGGAAGCTAAAGCAATAGTTGAAGAGGTTTTAAGAAGATATCAAAGTGATAATCTTAGGAAATATTCTATTGGTATCGTTACATTTAATGAACCTCAAAGAAAGTTAATAGAAACACTTTTAAATGATGAAGCTAAAAAGGATGTAGAACTTGATAAATGGATGAATGAATCCAAAGAACCTCTTATTGTAAGAAACCTTGAAAATGTTCAAGGTGATGAAAGAGATATAATCCTATTCTCTGTAACCTATGGTATGGATGAAGAAAGAAGATGGAGACAGGATTTTGGTCCATTAAATAGAGAGGGTGGTTGGCGAAGATTAAATGTTGCTGTTTCTAGGGCAAAGGAAGAAATGATCGTATTTTCTTCAATCACACCCGATATGATCAGTGATTCAAGTTCTAGAGGTGTTCAAGGAATAAAAGATTTCCTGATATTTGCTGGACAAGGAAGGTTAGTCGGTTCATCAACATCTGATGAAAGCAAACCTAAAGGAATAGTTAAGGTTTTATGTGATGTCCTTGAGAAAGAAGGATATTATGTACAAAGAAATATTGGACATTCAAACTTCAAGATAGATATTGCGGTAGTTAATCCATATGATCAGAATGAATACCTTTTAGGCATTATGCTAGATGGTGATACTTATAAAGCGTCACAGAATAATGCTAAGGACAGAGAAATATCTCAGATGGATATATTAAAAGGTCTGGGATGGTCACTCCATCGTATATGGACTATGGATTGGTGGGATAATAAAGAAGCAGAAGTTAAGAAGCTTCTTGCTGTGCTTGAAAAGAGAAAAGAAGAAGCGAAGGTAGCAACTGAGTCGGAAAAAGACTTTGATTATTGCCCACCCTCTGAACAGTTGGATCCTCTCAATACTACAAAGAAAGAAAAGAAGCAGGGAGAAGATAAAGAAAAGAAAAAACGCTATGTCCTGGTAACTGGAATGGATTCTACAAATAGATTTATAAAGAAGACTCCTATTGCATTACTTATTGAGAATAGGATTGTTGAAGCGCCGCAAGGTGATTTCTTTAAGGTGCTAAATGGGGATCCCATACCAGTAGTATCTATGGCTTATGATAACTTTGTAGTCTACGAAGTTGTAAATAATACAGGAGAGGAATATCTATTCCTCATTGATGATAAGAAGTACAAAGCTTATGCAAAGAAGTATTTCCAAGATGATATAGCATTGGAAGACTCATTTGTGTTCAATGAAATCTATCCAGATATAGAAGCAAAAGCTTTTGAAAAAGCGTTTAGAGACAGTATCGACGAGGGTAGTGAAAAGAAAAGATTTAAGACTATAAGGAATACATTAGAACACTTTAACATAGCGGTAGAGTCAGATGTTCAACAGACAGATTAAGTACAAGGAATTTATGAACGAATAAGGGCATCATTTCGATGCCTTTTTTCGCAGTAACGCAATTCAAATCGTATTGACTTTCAATATGAATTAATAAACAGGTATGGCATGAAGAATATTAATGAACTAATTGGATTAATAAATGGCATAAATTTTGACGGTGTAATCAATCAGAAGGAAGTTGAAAGATTATGTTCTTGGGTTGACAAGAGTAGGAATCTTGCATACGAAGCAAAAGAAATTGAACTAATTAGTATGATAGATAATATTCTTGAAGATAAAGTCATTACTGATCAGGAAAGACAACTTCTTATTGATTATTGTAATAAATTCAATGGAAGAAAGATTGGAAATACTGAAATATATCTTTTACAGGGCATTTTGGAGGGAATTGTTTCAGACGGCGTTATAAATAATCTTGAGATTAATCGTCTCCAGGAATGGATGGCTAAGTATGGTGATGTGCTAGATAAGTATCCAAAGTGCCATTTAATGGCAGAAAAAATAAGAGAAATTATTGAGGACGGTGTAGTTACTGAAGAAGAAAAACAAGATCTTTTGGAAATAATTGATAATCAGATAGAGGATGTTCAATTCGAATCTAAGCTTCTTTTTTTGCTTAATCTCGTTAAAGAGCAAAAGAATATAGGGATGGAGCTTATCGATCTTCTTGGAAACGATAGGGCGATTTCCAGAATTCACGAATTAGCTGAAGCCGAACTAAATAAAGGTATTTGGACATATTATGGTTCAGTGACGTGCAATCGTGAGCTTATTTTCTTATCACTAACGATCATCGCAATGCTTCATTACGAGGAAGGACGCTATTATGAAAGCGTTCGCGATACCTATGAAGTCCTTTATAATGAATTTTCAGCCCAGAAGATCGAAGGCTTTATTAGAAGTCTTCTATCCAAATATAGAATTGATTCTAATGAGCGTCAGGTAAATGTAGTATTACGAAATGCTATTGTACCAGGGTATTATTTACCGGCATTCTTTGACTTCATATATGACATATATAAGTTAAATTTTCAATTTGATCTTCCCGAGGATATGTATGAGGATTTCAAGTTTGTGTATGAAGGCCTACGTCAAACTATGCTGTCAGAAGGTGATGATGTACAGATTAATGTTACAAAGAAAACATATAAGCTTATCAAAACAACAAAACAGCTTATAGCAGATGAAAATTTTGTAGATTCTGTTATTAAACTAAGCATCATTATAGTACGGTTGATTGACAAGAAGATATGGAATAAGGAGATAAAGGTATACAATCCATATCTTAAGCAAGGATTCGATAGATGGGCAGATAAATTAACTGTATCTTCTCGAGACTTAGAGGGGCATAAAGAAGCTTCGGCATTTAGGTCTCGTTGGGAGCCTAAGTACGTGTTACTTGACAATAATGTTTATGTTGTACCCCCTGTTCATAGGATAAAGCTGGTATATGACTACAGTACTGTCAGAATAGAGGTAGAAAACCATGGGGAAATTCTGTATTCAAATACCAGACCTGATATAAGGGAGATCATGGGTGGATATGAAATTAACTTGGATAAAATACGTATTAGCAAACCAATTGGCTCGGTTACTTATAGATTATACGCAGGGGATGAAATCATTTATGATAGCAAAGATAATCTGTACCGAAAAGTTATAGCATTTTCATACAAGGATAATTCTGAAATCAAGAATAATACAGATTTTAGTGGAACAGCTATTTTCTGCCATCAAGGAGAGAGCACTAAGCTTGAACCATACCATAGGACAGACAATTACTTTCTTTCTCAGTATGGAGCACATTTAGGAGATAGTGTACTAATAGGAGACGAGATTTTTAATTTCTCATCTCTAGTTAGACCTGGTATTTTCGGAGAAGAGATTGTCGATCATTACTTGTATGATTCCGACAAAAATCAAAAGTATAGCGTTTTTAAAGAAGCAAAATATCTTGTCTTTGAAACAACTAATCTTGATGCTGGAATAGAAGTAAACATAGATGGTAAAGCATATAAAGCAAAAGACCTTGATGCAGAGGTTAATAACCGTGAGGGTGTTGTTAAGTATATTATTCATATTCCTGAACTCAAAAGTGGGTTTCATTGTATTGCAATATATGAGCTGATGAAAGGAAGAAGAACGGAGTTAACTGCTTTTGAGTTTGCGGTTGATACTTCACTGCAGGTAGAGGTAATGGATAACGGAGAGAATACATATGTAGTTTCTGTGGTGAGTGATATTCTTAAAGATGGGGTTACACAGACTATAAGTGCAGATTCTTTTGACCCAGAATGGCTATCTGTAGAAATCGATGGAAGAAATCTATCATACCAGATTCCATTGCCGATTACATATTATTCTTTAAATGGAGAATCATGGAAATCTGTTGCAGATTCATTGTGGATAGGGGATATATCATCGGAAACCTCTATAATGGTGAGCAATAAAAGAATAACAGAATTGATAGTATATGGGTCAAACGGTAGAGCGATCGAGGAACCGATCAGAATGTCCGAGAAATCATTGTACAGAGAAGCTAAAATTGGTTTTTTGAAATCCTATGCAGAGAGTAATGCATACTTTTTACTTGTTATGATGGCCAAAACGACTAAAGAAACTGTGTTTATCTGTTATAATAAGTGCTTGATATCCGATAATACAAAGCTTGAATACAACGCAGATAAAAAGTGTCTAGATGTAGAAACCAGGTATCTAGGAAAAGGTAAAGTCTATTTCACTCTGACGGATAATGCTGGAGAACAATTATATAAGAGTAATATTGTTGATAATGGCGAAGTGTTAAGTATTAGAGGACTCAAGTCTTTCGTACCATATCGTATTAATTTTTTTGAGAAAAAAAGTGGTCTTTCACTTACAGGGGATAGGAAGCTAGATACATTCGATAAAGTGATCTATGACTGGTCTGATTTAGTGGGTAAATCATTTAGAATCATCGAAGTGTACTTTGATCAAAATGTAAGAGGTGAATTTCTTCGAAAAAATCATTATTTTAATTCTACAATTCTTACAATTACTAAACAAAAAGATGATGGGTTATTTGAAGGCGAATTGTTCACAAATACCGGGAAAGGAAGATTTAATCTGTTTAGAATAAACCCAGTAGAAGTAGAAATATGTGGTGAAGCAATAGATGGTAATGTGGAATTAGCCATCACAAAAGATGGGGATGGATTGTTATTAGATTTTGAGCATCATGCAGTTATGAATACGCTAGATGATTTGAGTGCTGTAGATATCTTTTCTTATATTATGAACCTTAAAGAAATATGATTTATGGAGGCTTCTAATGTCGCGACTTAATTCAATAGAAAAGTCAAAATATATAAATAAAAGATATAAGGAATATTTACGTTCTTCATTCCACTTTGGAGATGATAATCTTCAAAGTTTATATGAAAAACAGTTAGAGAACGAAGGATTATTTAAGGGCCCCTATGTTGATTTAAACTTACCTTTTTTTAGAGGCAGGAGCATTAATGAGTTAATTGATGCTGGAATTGTATGTAAATCTTTTCATAAACTAGGAGATATTAATTTCAATCGTCCACTATATTCCCATCAGGAGGAGTCTATCCTGCAGATAGGTGCCGGAAGGAGTGCAATTATTACGACCGGTACGGGTTCTGGTAAAACAGAAAGCTTTTTATTTCCCATATTAAATGAGTTATTAAAGGATTTGGAGAATGGGAATCATGAAGTAGGAATTCGTGCTATATTTTTATATCCCATGAATGCTCTGGTTAACGACCAGATTGATAGAGTACGTGCCATATTATCTAATTTCCCGGATATCACATATGGTTTCTTTACAGGCGAAACAAAAGAAAATATATCAGATAAGCAAAGACAGAAGTATGGGGAGGATAATGGTGTTGTAATTCCTCCGAATGAACTCCTTTCCAGAAAGGAGATACGCGAAAATCCGCCACATTTACTCTTTACCAACTATTCTATGTTGGAATACTTGCTCATTAGACCTAACGACTATTCTATATTTGAGGCGGAAAGACTAAATAATTGGAAATTTGTAGTACTTGATGAAGCGCACTCGTATTCTGGTTCACTTGGTATCGAGCTTTCTCTTCTCATGAGAAGACTTACCGGACTTGCCAAGAGAAAGCCACGCTTTATCTTAACAAGTGCAACTCTCGGTGAGAAGGGTAAATCAGAAAATGAAATTGTAGACTTCGCAAGAAGCCTTACTTCGGTAGATGATTTTGATGTTAAAGATATCATCTTCTCAAAACGAATACATTTGGATGCTGCAAAGTTAGAGTACACTGTCGATGGTTCAGATTATATTGCATTAAAGGCAGCAGGGGATGATTCTGCAAAGATTAAGCAGATAGCATCGAAGTATATATCTGTGTCGAATGGCGATGCAAGATCATATTTATATGATCTTCTTATCCGAGACAGAAATGTATATGAGTTGTACAGCCAGTTAACTAAGGGAAGTCGTTCTTTCTTAAGTATTTATGGTGAATACACATCTGGAATTAAGGAAGAGGAATTAATTGCTCTTATCGATCTTATCAATATGTCGGAAAAGAATGGTATTGGAATCTTTGATCTGAAATACCATTCTTTCGTGCGTCCTATTTCCGGTGCATATATTACTCTCGGGCAGAGTAGCAAGCTGACGCTTACGAAGACAAACATCATAGATGGAATGAAAGCATTTGAAGTTGGAAACTGTAGATATTGTAGCGCACCATATATCATCGGTAAGATACAGATTAATACAAAAGATGGCCTTGAGTATTTGTACCAGAACAAGGAAATAGATATTTACGAGAATTACGGAAATAATGAGTTTGTTAAGCTTGATTATTTCTTACTCGAGGGTGCAATAAGCGAGGATGTTGATCCAGAAACAATTGAGGAATACACAGTATGCGCAAAGTGCGGCTGCATTCATCCGACAAAGAATTTAAATGCCCGCAGATGTAATTGTGGGGATGCATTTAAAACCACAATTTACAGAGTAAACCAGGCAAAAGCAAATGAGGAAGAGGAGGTTTTCAATAATATAAACCTTTGTCCAAGTTGCGGTCATAGAACGAGATCGGGTGCCGTAAAGGGCCTTAATCTTGGTAAAGATGAAGGTACAGCATTAATAGCACAGATTTTATATGAGGCAATTGACGAGGGAGAAGAAGCGGAAAAGCATACTGGAGGATTGTCATTAAAGATGAAGCCTAGGGATACTGCGTATACCCCGACCTCTAAAACAAAACAATTCTTGGCATTCTCTGATAGTAGACAGCAGGCGAGTTTCTTTGCAACATTCTATGAATCTAACCATGTACGTATGCTGAGAAAGCGTCTTATATGGAAGATCCTCGAAGAGCACGGGTTTAAGGATATTACTGTAGATGAACTGGCTGCCTATATAACGGAGACGATAAAGAAACAGGATCTTTTCCATAATGATATGTCAGCACATAAAAACGCGTGGGCGGCAGTCATGGTTGATCTGTTAAGAGTAGATGGTGTGTATGATGGTGAAGGACTCGGACTCTATCATTTTGATATCGATCTTTCAAGTATTATGGATTCCTTCTCTGAAGAGGAAATAGCCGAAGAGTTTGGAGAATACAACATAACTAAAAAAGACCTGGAGAATGTAATGCAGGTTGTTCTTGGAGTATTTAAGGTTGCACCAGCGATCAATTATACAAAATCTACTCTTACACCTGAAGAAAAGATGGATCATTTGGAGTACAGACGATTTAATAACTTTGTTGCATTACAGAACCCGAAGTCTAATCCGTCCATAAGAAGCTTTCTGCCAGTAAATGGCAAAGAGAATATGGTTGTTCGTTATATTGAACGGACATTTGGATGCGATTCAGAAAAAGCTAAAGAGATATTGACAATTATCTTTACGAATCTTCTTATAGGTCAATCACAGATGCCTGGTGTTGAGCCAATTGTAATTAAGGAGCCTACCAAGGATGCATATCAGATTGATGTAAGCAGATATGTAGTAAGAAACTATAAATCAACACAGTATTACAGATGTAAAAAATGTGGGTCTCTTACTCCTTATAATGTTCATGATGTATGCGTTCAGGATAGATGTAAGGGGACACTTGAACTTGTTGATCCGGATGATGCTTTAAAGAATAACTTCTATCGTTTGGAATATAAAACAAAAAAGATCGAGAGTATCGTTGTGGAAGAACACACGGCACAACTTGATAGAAAGAAAGCTAAGCAGTATCAGATTGAGTTTAAGAATAAGCAGATCAATATCCTTAGCTGTTCTACCACATTTGAAATGGGTATCGATATTGGTAATCTTGAGACTGTGTTGATGAGAAATGTTCCGCCGTCTCCGGCTAACTATGTTCAGAGAGCTGGACGTGCAGGTCGTAGAAAGGATACTTCGGCATACATACTGACATATTGCGGAACAGGTTCTCATGATTATACATATTTCATGTCACCCGAGAAAATGATATCCGGAGTGATCAGACCGCCATATTTCAATGTCCTCAATAAAAAAATAATTGTAAGACATTTGATGGCTACATGCTTGGGATTCTTCTTTAGAAAGAATCCAGATTATTTTACTAACATTGATGCACTTGTATTTGGTGATGGTGTAGAAGCCTTCAAGGCATATGTAGCCAGCCATCCTGAAGACCTAAATGATTATATAAATAAAAAGATTCTTCCCGGAGGAGTATATAGCAATTATCGAGACTTTAAGTGGTTTGACGAAATGGAAGGCAAAGATCAGAAGATGGAACATTTCGTCGAATATATCCAGGGACTTGATAAGGAATACAAAGAGGCAATGCAACACGCCCTTAACGAGGAGAAGTATAGGGAAGCGGATTATTATAAGAAGATTAGCGAAGCTCTTCATAAAGAGGATTTGATTTCATCGCTGTCAAAGTACTGTGTGATTCCGAAGTACGGATTCCCGGTAGATGTAGTTGACCTTGAGATTTACAGAGATGGAATAAAGGATAACAGTTACGATCTAAGCCGTGACCTTAGAGTCGCGCTTTCGGAGTATGCCCCGGATTCCGAAGTTATCGTTGATAAGAAGAAATATACGTCGAAGTACATTAGTCTCCCGAAGACATCAGAATTCCCAAGGCATTATTTCTGTACTTGTCCGAATTGTAAAAAAGTAAATGTATATATCAGCGATCGTAACGCAACATGTAAGTACTGTGGAGAATCAATTGCGGCAGTTCATTCTGAATACTACATAGAACCGGTTAATGGATTCAAGACAGGTATTACAAAGGAAAGCACGAGATTAAAACCTCGTAGATCATACGCCGGTGAAGTCTCATACCTGGGACAAGGTAAAAAGGATGATAGTATCCTGAGACTGGGACAGTATATCTCTGTAGAAACAAGTTCTGAAGATCAGCTGCTAGTTATGAACAAGTCAGGCTTTTATATGTGTCCGGTTTGTGGTTATAGTGATATCGTTAAGTCGAGCCGCGGTAACGATGTTCCTCAGATTCTTAAGAAGCATAACAACTATAAACAGTTTGGATGTCAATGTGAGGACTTAGATAGACTTAAACTCGGACATACTTTTGAAACAGATGTTGCGAGGTTCACCATTCCGTTGTTATCTACTTCTGAAGTAGATGGATACAGCAAGGCACTATCATTTATGTACGCTTTTCTTGAAGGTATCAGCAACGCGATGGGTATTGAGCGAAATGATATAGATGGCGTGTTAGAAATGAATCAGGATCAGGGAAGCTTCGATATTCTGCTTTATGATAATGTTCCTGGAGGCGCTGGTCATGTAAAGAGACTGGTGGAGAAGGATGCAATTATCAGATCATTAAAGGCTGCGCTTATCAAAGTTTCACAGGAATGCTGTGATGAGAATACATCGTGCTACAATTGTTTGAGGAATTATTACAACCAGATGCAACATAATAGATTAAAAAGAATCTACGCTAAGACGTTGATAGAAAGTCTTCTTGCTGCAGAAAATGAAAGGCCTGAAACATTCAGGGCTTCAACGGGTAGCAGAAATAGTGGGATGGGTGCTCGCCCTTCAAATTATCATTATGTGGATGATGGGGTAGCGAGAAGCGAATCCGAAAAAGCACTTGAGGACATTAAGAACTATACAAGTGATGATGGAGCCAAGGCGGGAATTGATAAACTGATAGCTTATGTAAAGAGTAAAAATTTTGAGTGTCCGCATCAAGATGAGAGTATTACAGTTGATGTAGCTGTGTGGCCTGACCTATTTTGGCCCAAATCGCATGTGGCTATTTTCTTACCTGAGCAGGCGTCACAATATGAAAGATTGCGCGTATATGACTGGCATTGCTATGTGGTTTCAGAAGATATTGATCCAGAAGTAGTATTTGCGGATGTTGTGAAGGAGAACTAAATATGGCACATATGATTCCGGAACAACCGAAGGAATTTGATGAAAGAAGTCATGAGGGAGATGTTTTTAATGCGTTGAAGAAACTTCCCGAGGACTATTATGTTTTCCATTCTTTCTCAACTGTAGGTGTTAGTAGCGATAATGTTTTTTATGAGAGAGAATTGGATTTTGTAGTTGCGAGTCCTAAGAAGGGAATACTTGTTATCGAAGTGAAAGCCGGCGACAACATCCGATTTGATGGAAGGACCTGGTTGTACTCGAGTGGTACAGCTATGAAGCATGGAGGTCCATATAAGCAGGCGGCAACGGCAAAGAGAGTATTATCGAATAAGTTTACGAGTCATCCTGATGAGCGGATCCGCGATCTTTATGATAAAACAAAATTCATGCATGCGGTATTCTTCCCTGAAATGACTACAGCACAGATGGAAGCGATGTCTGGATTGCCTGAGGATGCAGATATTCGTATGACTTTATGCGCCGAAGACCTTGTTAGTCCTACTAAGAAAATCGCAGAGTTATTTTCTGCGACCATTCCTGGTTTACGGGTTAATACTACGGAAACACATTTATCAGATGAGGATTTCCAGTTAATTCTTGATGAAGTACTGTGTCCACATTTTAATCTTATACCTTCACCGCAGGCTAAAACGATTGCTATTAATGAAAGAATGAATCAGCTTCTCCGCGAGCAGTATATGGTATTGGATTTTCTGGATGAGCAGGAGACGGCTGTAATTAACGGAGCTGCCGGAACCGGTAAGACCATGATCGCAGTCGAAAAAGCAAGGCGTCATAGTATGAATGGCGAGAAGGTTCTGTTCCTTTGTTATAACAGACTACTTTGTGAGAAACTGATCGAAGATCATAAGAATAATGAAAGCAAGGCCTACAAGAAGCAATTTGCCAATGTGGAATTTATGACGATAAGCAGGTTGGCGAAGAAGGTCACCGGGGATTTCAGAGATTATGATGCTTTGTATGAATGGCTTTTAGAGTGTGTCGATAAGAAGCACGACTTGGGATTTCAACATATCATAGTTGATGAAGGACAGGATTTCGGACTTGTTGATTCCGATCTGACAGAAGAACATGGCACCAGCTCAGAGAATACATCCATTATCGATGCACTGCAGGAAGCAGCGATTGAGAATGGTGGGACATTCTATTTATTTTATGATAAATATCAAATGATTCAAGGTAGTTCCTCCGATCTATACGAACTGCCGTACTGTATTGAGAATAGCGATTGCAGGCTGACTCTTCATAAGAATTGTCGTAACACGAAAGAGATAGCAAGGACATCCGTAACTCCACTCCGAGACAAAAAGAATAAAGTTGTGAAAGCAAACGTATCTTGTTCTTGGGAAGAACCGGTTAAACCCAGCATACATGTTGTTGAAGATGAAGAAGGATATAAGAATGCATTGAATTCTGTACTGAAGAGGCTTGAAGAGTTAGAAGTAAACGACGTTGTTATTCTTACTCCGGAGGTTATCGAACATTCTGCTATATACCCAGACTTAAGATTTAGTGTTGATCAGACAGATGGATACGCATATTACATTTATAACGAAAAAGAATATAAAGTAACTACATGTAAAAAATTTAAAGGACTTGAAGCAGAAGCTGTTGTGATGATAGATCTAGATAAGGACTCTTTTACAGGAAGGAAAGGGTTAGAATTCTATGTAGGAACTTCTCGTGCTAGACATTATTTGGATTTAATTTGCAATATTTCTGGTGAAGATTACTATGAGATTGCTCACGGGTTGGATGAAAACGCGCCAAAGAGAGACGATATTGAAAGAATGAAGAAGATTTTATCCGATATATTCGCAGCAAATTTTGAATAGAGAAGATAATGAATAATAATATTTTAGGAGAGAATGCTATGAGTGATACAAATCAATTTAGTTGGATAGAATTTTACCAGGAACTAGCTAACAAGATTTTATCTTATAAAAATGATAGATCTAAATTAATAAATCTTGTGGAGAAATCATATAAAGATGCAGGTCAGGAATATAAATTATATTGGAATAATCACTATTTTACTGACATTGATCCTTTTACATTCTTTGGAACATTCAATAAGGGTATAGCAGAGAAGACAAGGAAGGATTTGCTTACACAATATAAGAGTAATTTTGATATCAAAGCCGATGTACCACAAGGATTCGTAGGTATACCATATCTTAATAACATGAAGGCATGGTTTATGGCAGACGAACAAGGTGTACAGATGGATACCTATTGGGATCTGTTTGAAACTGCTATTAAGTATGCTGATGGTGATACTTCGGTAGAACAGCATCTGGCAGAACTTTTTGATAAAGCGGTAACGTTTGGAGGAACAAGCTGGAATATAACTATGGGATTGTTCTGGATCAGACCGTTGTCTTTTGTAAATCTTGATACAACAAATCGTAACAAGATGAAAGAGGATGGATATTTTAATGGCAGATTTCCAACAGGTAAAGAATATATTGATTTATGCAACAGTCTAAAGGCATCTATGAATACTGATGCTTTTCCATACAGTAGTTTTCCTGAATTATCTTCTCAGTCTTGGGAAATAAGCTCACCTGATAGAGTATCTAACGCTTCATTTTTGAAGTGGTTCGGTCCATTGATACAGGCAATCCGCGATCTTGGAGGGGAAGCAACGCCACAAGAGGCAAGACAGAGAATAATTGAAAACGAAAATCTTTCAGAAGAAGAATTAGCCGAAACAAGAGGGAAAAGCAATGTAAACAGGTTTAAAAATGAGGTTGCCTGGGCTCGGAATTATCTTGTTTATGGTGGATATATTGACAAAAGTGAAAAGGGCATATGGGTATTAACAGAAGCAGGAAAAACTGTTGATATGACTCAGGAATTAGCGTCATCGATTTTCATGAAAGCAATCAGAAACAGAAAAAAGGATAGATCTGATGAAATTGATGACATTCTTATGGATAAGGATGTTAATAAAGTGCGTTATTGGATATATTCTCCAGGAAGTCATGCTGAAAAGTGGGATGAATTCTATAATGAAGGAATAATGTGCTTCGGAACGGATGATATAGGAGATCTATCAAATTATAACAGCAAAGAGGAAATCACGGAGGCATTAAAGGCGAAATTCGACCCTAATAGATCAAATAAGAATAGAACGCATATGAGATGGACATTTGCGTTTGAAATGAAACCGGGAGATATTGTTTTTGTCAAAAAAGGAACCTCTCAACTAATAGGTCGCGGAATAGTGGATTCTGATTATATCTACGATAGTAGTCAGGAAGACTATAGAAAGAATATGCGTAAAGTAAAATGGACGCATAAGGGAGAGTGGCCACATCCCGGTAATGCTGTAACAAAGACGCTCACAGAGATAACTCCATATACAGACTATGTAGCGAAACTCAATGCTTTATTTGATGATGAGTATGAAGAAGATAAAGAAGAGCGTGAGGTGGAATTAATGCCTTACGATGCAGATATGTTCCTTGAACAAGTTTATATGAATAGGGAACAGTATGATACTCTCGTGGCTCTTATAAAGAAAAAGAAGAACGTTATTTTACAGGGAGCACCAGGTGTGGGTAAGACTTATGCTGCAAAGAGGCTTGCTTATTCTATCATGGGAGTAAAAGATCCAGAAAGAGTAATGATGGTACAATTCCACCAAAGCTACTCTTATGAAGATTTCATTATGGGATTCCGTCCAACACAAGAAGGTGGATTCGAGTTGAAGAAAGGAGCTTTCTACGATTTCTGCAAGTCAGCAGAAGAGGACAGCGAAGACAAACCCTATTTCTTTATCATAGATGAGATCAACCGTGGAAATCTAAGTAAGATATTTGGAGAGCTTTTCATGCTTATTGAATCAGATAAAAGGGGAGTTGAACTTAAGCTCTTATATTCGGATGAAAACTTCTCTGTTCCTAAAAATGTCTATATCATAGGTATGATGAATACAGCGGATAGAAGTCTTGCGATGATGGACTATGCTCTTCGTAGAAGATTCGCGTTCTTTGATATAGAACCGGGATTTGAATCTGAAGGATTTAGGAAATATAAAAATGGTCTTGATAGTTTGAAAGTCAATAAGCTAATCAATTGTGTTGAAGAATTGAACAACGTGATAGCAAAAGATGAATCACTTGGTGAAGGATTCCGGATTGGTCACAGTTATTTCTGTGAGTTGAAGGAAACATCAGATCAGACACTTTCAGGAATAGTGGAATTTGAACTTGTTCCGTTATTAAAAGAATACTGGTTTGATGAGCCAGTCAAAGCTAACACATGGATCGATAATTTGAGGAGTTCTATTAAGTGATACCTGTTCAGAATGTATATTATATGCTTTCGTATGCGTTCAAGACTTTAAATGAACAAGGGTATAGAAGCATAGAAACAGAACAATTTCATAATGTAGCGGATCTTTGTGCAGCCATACTGTGTAAAGGATTATCTATACAAATAAAACGTGGTCTGGGTAAGGAGTATATTCTGCAAACAGATGCTTTATCATCTCCACGAGGAAGAATAGAAGTTTCAGAATCCATAAAGAATCTAACTATGATCAAGCAGCAGCTAGTATGTTCATATGATGATTTTTCGATTAATTCTTATATGAACCGGATCATTAAGACATCGATGGAGCTTTTGCTAAGGTCGAAGGTGGCAGCTCCAAGAAAAAAGGAAATACGTAAACTTCTTGTATTTCTAGGCGAAGTAGAGACTATTGATGTCCATGCGATCAATTGGAATATTCAATATAATCGAAATAATCAGACCTACAGGATGCTTATCTCAATATGTTATTTAGTTATAAAAGGACTTTTGCAGACACAATCTGATGGTTCAACAAAACTCATGGACTTTTTTGATGAACAGAGAATGTGCCATCTATATGAGAAATTCATATTGGAGTACTATAGACAGGAGTATGACGATATATCTTCCAATGCATTGCAAATACCTTGGGGAGTAGACGACGGTTATATAGAAATGCTTCCTGTTATGCAGACTGATATCACACTTTCTCGAGGTGATAAAACTCTTATCATAGATGCTAAGTATTATTCACATACATTACAACAACAATTTGATAAGTATTCGATCCATTCTGGAAACCTATATCAGATATTTACATACGTAAAGAACAAGGAAATAGAATTATCTGATAAGGAGCATGTTAAAGTAGCAGGAATGCTGCTGTATGCAAAAACGGATGAAGAAATATATCCTAATAACAAATACAAGATGAGCGGTAACGATATAGAAGTAAGAACACTAGATTTATCGGTTGATTTTATTGATATCAAGAAACAACTTGATGAAATTGCGCAAGATTATTTAGGTATAGAGAAAAGTGCATAGAATAAGGATAATGAGGGTTTAGTGTAATTTATGGCAGATAAAGTATATTCATTTCATGTAATTGAACATTTGAACCATACAAAACTATATGAAATGGGCAAAAGAATAGAAGAATTCTATGCTAGTTATGGGATAGAGTGCAGAGTGGTAGATTTAAGAAAAGCCTATGAAGGAAGCTTGATTTGTATTGAACCTGCAATAGGTGTAAAAGTCAGTGAATTCAAGAGGCATAAAGAAGATCTCCAACTTCATTTAGCTGCAAAAGATATAGAAATGTATGTTCCTTATGAAGGAACGTCATCTATCGGAATTCTAATAAAAGAGGAGTTTGATCCTGTAGAAAAACTTTCTTATTTGGCAAAGGATTCTGATTACCTTGAGTCTGAGGGGATAGGAACATTCTTTTTGGGATTCACTAATAAAGGCATATTAGAAATCACCAGTATAGAAAAATTGAATCATCTAATAGTATCTGGAACTACAGGCTCAGGAAAAAGCTCGTATTTGGATCTAATGATAACAGCTATGATTTATAGAGATCATCCGGAGCCTCCTGCAATGGTGTTCATAGATTCTATCCAAAACAGATTTTCTCGCTATGATAGATTACCAAATACGATATATTATGGGAAAAATGATAGAAACAGCCTTGAAATACTGGAAAAACTTTTACGAGGATATTATAAAGAAGTAGTGGTTTTTATTGATGATTATGCCAACTTTAGAGAAACGCTGGGAGAACAAGTAGATACGGTGGTTTCTAAATTGGTAAGAGATGGACGAGAAATTGGCGTACATTTGATTATCTCAGTACAACGACCATCAGTTAATATACTGCCAGGAGAGATTAAAGCAGCAATTCCTAACAGAATTGCATTTAGAGTGGCAGCATCAGTTGATTCAGTGACAATAATAGGAGAAAAAGGTGCCGAGGTACTGGGAATTGGTGAATTCCTATTTAAGTATTCGGGAATGGGTATTATGAAATATCATGCCCCTTTATTATCTGATAGGGACATTAATGATTTAATATATTCGAAAGAAAGCAAAGATGAGAACAATACATATGCTAGATTAGATTCAAAAACTGAATATAATCAGGAAGAATCACCGACTCAAGATGAGTTATTAGTTAGAGCTGGCTTGATTATAGTTCAAAGTGAATGGGCATCAATTGGTAATCTTCAGAGATATTTCAAAATAGGTTTTAACAGAGCTGCTAGAATAATGGATCAACTTTGTGATTATGGTATAGTTGGACCAGAGAATGGAACTAAACCCCGAGCAGTTATCAGTATGGAGGAATTAGTTAAGATTGATCCTTGGAGTGATACGCCAGAAGCAAAAGAATTTATAAAGAATTTTGATAAAAAACAATCAACGAATGAATTAATTGAAAAAGTAGAAAAAAGCAATAAGGAAAAAAACAACATATCAGATAATGAAATAAAGAAAATGTATGCATGGATTGCGGTTATTCTAGGATGGGGATTTATAGTTATTAGCATTATGGGTTTCGTTGGTAGTTTATTCTTGAAAACTGATGATCAAACGATAAAAACAAGCTTAGGATTACTAATAGCTGGATTAATTAGCATTTGGTTAGGAAGATATTTCATAAAAAATGATATAACAAAGTAAATGCTAAGATGAGTTAAATGCATGGCAATAAAGTAAGAGGTTTGGAAAAAGAGGAGATTAATATGCCAACAATAGATGATTATAAAGATAGGATGACATGTCCCATAGGGATTATACGAACAGATCCAGTAACAGGAGAACCTATAGATTCTACTAGGAATGACACGAGTAGTGTTACAAGCAAGTTTGAACTTATAAATGCATCATGTGCTGATCAGAAAGTGGATGTTATAGTAAACGCAGCAAATAATGGCTTATGGGCTGGTGGTGGAATATGTGGTGTTATATTTTCCAAAGCAGGGATGAATGAGCTTACAGAAGCCTGCAGGAAGTATAAAACACCTTTAAAGGATGGTTCTGCTGTTATAACACCCGCCTTTAACCTGAAAAACGCCAAGGCGATCATACATGCTGTTGGACCGAACTTTTCGGTAACACCTTCAGCATTTAAGGAGCTTTTTGAAGCATATTATAACTCATTGATAGTAATGAAAGACAACGGCTACCACAGTATCTCTTTCCCGCTTATAAGCTCTAGTATATTTGGTGGTAATCTTTCTAATCCGGTAGCGGAGTCAACTAAACAGTGTGTAAGAGCATACAAGAAGTTTGCAAGTGATTATCCTGATTATGATATAGATGTTAAGCTATGTGCATTTACCGCATCAGAGATGCAAAAAGCTATGCAGGAATACGAAAATATCAAATAAATTTAGTTTGAAGTCATAAGATACAAAAATATAAAAAAGGTAGAAACTAAAGGTAGAAAAGGTTGTTTTTTTCTATCTTTTGTTTTTATATAACCAGAATTATAATGAGACCATAAACAAGGTTGCAACCTTCCTATAACGAGGAGAACGAAGATGAAAAGCAGAAATTTCAGAACATTTGAAGCAGACGGGGAAATGTGTAGCTTTAATACAGAGGGATTTAACAGAGTCATTGATCAATATCGTTGCAAACTTAAGGATGAAGGAAACCCATACCTTATAAAGGATATTTCTGATGATATAGCCTCAAAGCTAAATATCTCCGTAGAAGCGTTCGCTAATTGGAGAAAGGGATACAATGGTCCTTCCGACATTGAACGTATTAAAGAAATATCAGCAGTTCTCCAGTGTGACTACAGAGATTTATTACGCATAGTAGGAGGAACAAATAATATGATTAAGAAAGAAGTAGATCTTAATATAGCTGCAACAGAGAAAGAGGCTTTGCAATCTGTAATATGTGAGTTACTTGAGATAGTCGAGAGTTTTGGCAAGACCAATATGTTTAATGTTATTCCGGTAGGTAATAAAGACGATGACAAACAGGAACTATCTGATATAGATTTTGAAAAGTGGTTCTATGATATTCGTTTAAAGATGAGAATGAATTCTTTCCTGTTTTCAAGCGAGAATAATAAAAAACTTGAGAGACTTTTCTTTGAAACCAAGTCATTCGTGGATTATACATCTTACTGTACCGTGGAAAGATGGAAGAGTATTTGTAAGGGGTTTGAACTCCAATACGATCTTGAAGAAGCAGCAGCGGATGAATTCCTCGACATAGAAGGTTTTATAGCAGATTTTGCAGATGAGGAAATGAAAAAGTATCTTGATAATGAGTTTTTTGACTATTATCAAGGCTGCTATCATGGTGATAATGCAATACAGATAATAGGTTATAAGATTGGTGCTTGGTATATGGAAGTTGTGAGAAATGACTTTCCAGAGCTTTTTGTAGATTGATCAAATGAAAATATAAGAGGATTAGTTATGTATGATATAAGAGAAGATTTAATGAATAGAATGGTGAAGGAGCTCAAGGAAGAGCAACCCAATTTTGAAGTTATGACAGATGAGGAGTATTACTTCTCGGATTACGGCATCAGAAGAAGACAGAGGAACCAGACATGTTCAAAGGATGTATATATGCATTGTCTGGTACCGGGAGTTGCCAAGAATCTTTTTGCTGCGTACTTTCACAAAAAGCACATTGCTGTTGCGGTGCCGATGGATTTTGAGTCCTTTAAAACAGAACTTAACGTAGAGCGGGAAGTTAAGGATGTTTTCCAAAACCCCTATATTGCTTTCAAAGTAGTGCGTAAAGATCACGATGAAATGTATAGTGATTGCAAGAAGCTTATATCAGAGTTGTTTGCTTTTGCGGATAAGAACAATCTCAGAAGTAAGTGGTAGTAGGTTAAATAAATACATTAATGAGTTGCATTTACACGTTGTTGTTACGTGTTGATTGTTTTCATATTGGGATATGTTGTGAATAAATGCCCTTTCCTGTACAGTAACATCATATCTTCGGGTTATCCGATCTCAAAGGGGTAGGAAAACAGTATCATAAAGAGTGGCAGCCCCTTTTTCTTTCTAAAAATCTCTCGTTTTTCAGATAATTATACGGCGAGGCGAACATATATGTACGATGACGATTACTATTACAACGAATATGATGACAATTATGATGAAGATCTTGAAATGCTGGCTGCTTTAGATTCCATGGACAACTATGACAAAGAGGCCGTCCATTCAAAAGGTACTGGATGTTTAACAACAATAATTTGTTTTGTGATTTCAACGACAATTATTGCGATGACATTAGCAGGAATATTTAAATAAACTGAGAAATGAGCCAGAGATATTACATCTTTAATGAAGATATAACCGGTGCTTTCGATATTAAGACTTCGAATTGTGGGTCACATCCATTGTGACCTATTTTATTGAGCAAATGTTTAGATTCTTTATCCTTATTTAATCTCAAAAACACAAAATAGACACAGACTAATCGTATACTAACAGCATAGACGATAGATACTTTTAATTCCTTTTCCCTTCCAACTTTTAATCTAGGTTATAAAAGAGATCCGAGGTGAGTGTTGTTCACTTCGGATCTTCTTTTTGCTGAAAAGCTTATTACATAGTCTTTAAATTCTTGTTTCAAAAAAGTTACAAATCGTTCAAAAGTTCAACTCAGTTTAGTCATAGTTATGGCTTATAGTTAAATCATAGAATTCGACGAGTAAACTTTTTCATTTTTTCCTCATAAAAAACAATGACAAGATGATTGAGGTCATATGGCCTCAATTTTCTTTTTATCCGGTCATATTCATAGCGAGGAACGGAAAGTGAAAAACTATAAGCAAAGATAGTAAGAAACAGTCGATAAATACTGTTGTTTGGTATATTATTAAGTAGAACATCATACGTAACCATACGAACATATTGCAACAGTGGTACCACCCTCTTTAGTAAAAGCGGGTGGTACTGATATTTTTAGGGGAACCCCCTTTTTACGACAATATCCCTTTTGCGGTATGCTCTGACGAATTACAAAACAAAGAGGATTGATAATAGATGAAAAGAAACAAAAAGGAATTCATACTAAGAGAAGAATATACAAAGGACTCTTCAGCCGTTTTCATATCAAACCTGATCAATGAATATTTTAATAACAGATTGCGATCAAAAGATCCCTATTATACTGAAATGCTTGAAAATGAAATACAGAAGAAGTTTGAAGAACTGGATATGAGATTCAAATTCTATCATATATGTGATGGAAGGATAAAAGTAAATGTACCGACACAGATATCTAAAAAGAGCAGACTTGAAGTTTTGATCGAACTGTTCAGATACTTCTATGGGAAGGATCTTAATAAGGAACTGACGATCAGGGAGATCTTTAACGAGTGGATAGAAAACTTTAAGTCAACTTATGTAGATAACGGTCATAGATCCTCTTTAACATATGAAAGATATACTCAGGACTGGGACAGATTCTATGCAGATTCAGATATAGCATCAGAAAAGATCACTACCCTAAAGGCTTCTGCTATAAAGGCGTTTTATGCTCAGATAAGTGCAAATGAAGCAATAACAAGACGCAGTCTTAATAATGCAAAGACTATCTTAAACAAAGTATATGATTATGCTATAGATAAAGACTATATCTCTACAAACGTTGCAAGATCTGTAAGTACATCAGATCTTATCTGTAAGGAGGAAGACAACGAAGATCTTGTATATTCAGACTATGAACGAAAACTGATCATGAAACAGGCAATGACTGATGACGATACCTTTGCAAGAGCAATATTTCTGATGTTCAGTCTATGCATACGTGTAGGGGAACTTAAGAGTTTAAGATGGAATGATGTCGATTGGAATGATAAGACTATATATATTCATTCCCAGATCGTCAGACAAAAAGATAAGGATGGACATGAATACTTTGAATACAAGAATCGGACCAAAGGCAAGAAGAAAGAAGCAAACCGTTTTCAACCTTTGAGTTATGATGCATACACGCTTCTAAAAAAACAGAAAAGTGATAATCCAACAGGTGAATATATATTCATGTACAGAGATAAACCACTTATTACAAATACTATAAACCATCATCTGATGAGGATCTGTGAAAAGGTGGGAGTTCAATATATGAGCACACACAAGATAAGATTCTGGAGTGTGGTAAACATGTCAAAGAAACTCAATCCTGTTCAGGTTCAGCATCTTGCCGGGCATCTTGATCCTGCCACAACAGATCACTATAGAAAGAGAGTATCAAAAGTATGCGATGTAGATCCTGATACCTGGAACAGCCTATATAATATAGACTGATATGGCCTTATATTGCAAAAGTTGAACATGCTGTAACATATGATCATAAATATATCTAGTGAAGCTGAAAGCATCGAAAAATCTTGTGAGTTGGTATATATTATATATGGTATATATCTGTTAAGAACTCATGAAAGGAAAAAGTATGAATCTTGATGATCTGATGCGCCTAGAAGGTATAGAAGAGAATTTGGGTTGAACAGTAATTAAAGGAGATAAAGGTATGGCAACATTAATATGTGAACTAAATGGAGTACGTGGCCGGAAAATCAAGATATACGACAATAAATGTGAGATTACTACAGATGTTACATTTGGTAGTGTTATAACACACAATGCAACAGACGGAAGAAAGACGATCTTTTACAAGGATGTTATAGGATTACAGTTTAAAGAGGCCGGTATGTTGATCGGTTATCTTCAGTTTGAAACCTCATCAGGGATACAGAATAATACTGCGGATAATTTCTTTAATGAGAATACCTTTACATTTCAAGAAGTTAACAGAGTAACTAACAAACTCATGGAGGAGATATACTATTACATAGGAAATCTGGTAGAATCGTATAAATATAACGATGTGGAGCTTAGAAAATCTAAGTTACCACCTCTCCTGGCTGAAATCTATGGAAATGATCAAATAATCACGTCCCAAATGCGTACAGAACAAGAAAAGATAAAGCAGGAGAGAATAGCAAAAGAACAACAGGAAAACGAACGAATAAAGAATCAAATTAAAGAATCTGTTAAAGAGAGATTACTAAATGAAGATTCCCAAGATGCTATCAACAGTTTGCTTGAACAAGCACTTCAAGTAGCCAAATTTGTAGAACTAAAAAAAATATGGGATCAATGTGATCTCACTAGTTTGGACGAGTTTTCAGAGATGAATAAAGAACTGGAAAACCTGGCTTACATAGAAAGAATGTATGGAACAAAGGAAACGGTTGTTGGTTTTATATCCAAATGGAAAGATTATTTATCGAAGCTACAAGTCTCTGACTAATAGTAATATCTGCAGATAACTGAAAGGATTTCGGTAGATTAAAAGAATGCTTAAGGAGCGATCTTAATAGTGGATCGCTCCTGTTTTATACTCACTTACCGATATCTCGCATAACACCATCATATTTGATATAATAATATTTATCGATATTGAAAAAACAAGAATTGGAGGATAGGAAACATGGCAACATGCGAAGTATGTGGGAACAATACATCTGAACGAACAATCTCTCAGATACAAATGTGTCATTCTTGTTTTGTAGACCTGCAGAAGATCAGAAATGGTGATCTGCAAAAATGTGACATTTATAAAAGCTTTCCGTATGCATCGGGAAAGGCAAGACAATACTTCCTGGATACAATTCAAGAAAAGCTAAATGCTGAGAAAACAGAAGAACAGATACTTGCAGAAGCACAAAACATCAGAGATCTTGCGATAAAAGCAGAAAACGAAAAGCAACAGTTTGCGAATTCCTTTAAGGAATATTATGAATATGATGTCGTAACCCTTATCAATGTTGATCATGGCAAGATTGATAAAGAAAAAATGATAAATCTCCTTAATGAACGTGCTCAAAAAGGATGGAAACTTCATACTGTGTATTCGAATGAGTTAGGAAAAAATGCTTTAAAGATTCTTGGATTCGGTATTAATTCCACAGCATGTGAAGATGTACTGATATTTGAAAGACGCATAGAACAGATAAAATAAATAAGACCGCTTGATCATATATTTTTCAATCAATAAGAGCCTGTCAATGGTGCAAAAAGCGTAAGCTTTCCATATACAGGCTCTTATTATTGAAGCAAAATTTTAAGAAGCGGTTATTGATAAGATGTTCGACAAATCGCGATCAGAACATCACTAAAGATGTTAACACATATGTTTATAAGACGATCAGTTGGTATAATCGTAGCGAATGCCAGTCATTCGGATGCACTCTGAAAAAAGAACATAAACAAAAAAATAAGGGGGCAAACTGCCCCCTCAAGTCATCAAGACTCCATATCAAACTTGATATTAAGTGAATAATACTCACCCTTATAGCGGATGATAAAATCAAGATCCGGAAGCTTATGTGTACCAAAAGTATTGATCGCAAAGTTCCCATCATCTTTAAAATGATACTTCTTGCCGTCTAAACATGTGATGTGAAGACCATTATCATCGCTGTACACATCAAACACTTCAACCTTATTAACAGACTTGAGTGCAGGATCACTATAATGTGACAGAGAGAGCTCAAAACCATCCTTAGTAGTATCAAATCTCTCATCAACCTCAGTCACAAACTTAAACGTATTAAGAAAAGTGATGAACGAATCATAATCCTTTACTCTCACATAATCACCAAAGAGAGAGTTTTTAGAGATATCAAGCTGATCAGAGATCTCATCCACATAGTTCTCAATTAATCTTGAAAGAAAATCAATGCGTCTTAAGGCCTCCTGATAAGTGCAAGCTGAAAGATCAAACACCTCTTCAACAGTCTCATTTGAAAGCCAGTCAAGCTCAGTCAAATCGATCTCATTACGAGCTTTAAGCATGTGATTCAATGTGTCAAGCTCGGGATAGAAGCCAAGATCATCGTCATCAAAATCCTCATAATCTTCACTTCCAATACACTCATCAAAGAACTCACAATCCTTACAATTTTCATGATCAAGATCATCATAATGATCATATGAAACGAAGTCTTCGGGATCAAAAGGATCCTCATCCTCTTCGTTCCAGGGTTCATAATGACCCTTGCCATAGGGATTGGTATAGAGTGAGAGATCCTTCAAAGAGTACTTGTAAATGATATCAGAAGCAGTAAGCCCCTTGTTAAGTACAAGATAAACAAACCAGTTAAGCTTATACTGATTAAGATCATTAGGAGTTCTCTTGTTGTTAAACCATCTTGATACCGACTTTGTATCAACTCCGATAAAGTGTGCAAGACCTGAGTTGTTGATACCGACCTTATTCATAGCAGTCATAGTGTTAATGAGTAAATAATAAATACTGTTTTTCTTCATAATGTTTATTTCCTTTCTTAAAAAAATAATAAAAAAAGGAGACATGAAAATTGTCTCCGGTTAATAAATGAAACATATTCAGTTGTATTCATATAAGGGTGAAGTCTTAAAAAGACTGCCTGTCTTTGTCTTTGTTCTTTACCTTTACGTTACTTAACTCTTTATCATTTAAGATGATATCGAGGTTCTTGTTTGCGATGTTAAGCTGCTTTAAGTCAGAAGAGAGAGTATGATATTCATCTAAGAGTTTATCTCTCTTTGCAGTCATATCATTCAAAGATTCTCTGTAATCATCAGCCTTAACATCAGGAGTGATGTTCTGTGAAGACAGAACCTTGACGGCAGCTGTGAACAGAGTTATCTGTGATGAATGCTCATCATAAAACTCTTTATTCTTACCCGACTTAATGTATGCAGAATAAACATCACGGTACTTTTCTCTGCGCTCGAGTGCCTCTAAGATCTGAGATGAAACATGCATCTTTGCTTCAAGATCTCTGATCTCATCCCTTTTATCCTTAATGGAAAGACTCCATGCATCTAATGTATCAGCTATCTGTGAAGCACTTGTTATACCATGATCATTTAGGAAAACATAAGTCGCTGCAATACGTTTTACTTCGGATAAAGCCACCTTGTTCTTATACGCTGGAGACTTTATCATATCCATCCTATCAGACAACTCTTTAAGGATCCCTGACTCATTTTTATCAGATGAGATGAACGGTGTACCTGTTCTATCTTTGTATCTGATACGTGTCGATATCGCATCAGGAGTATACCTCTCACCCAAATTTTTAAGTCTTATAAAACGCTGCCCGCCTTCTTTTTTAACAGAAACATTCCCCTCAGTGACCTTGATCTCATAACCAAGTTTCTTTAACATCTCGAGCATCTCATCGAAAGAAGAGACGTAAGGTATGCACGAATCGATCGTGTTTTTTAACACGGCTCTGTTTGAATTGTTGCTCTTAAGATCCTTGTAATCGTAGTATGTCTTTGCACGCTGACCATCGTTTTTTATTACAGACAGACCATATGATAAACACAGCCTGTCATTTATCATCTGCATTTTGTTGAACGCATTTTTGTTCTGCCTGAACTTCTTGTGATCGACAAATGACACCTGATTAAAGAGGATATGGTTGTGCACATGATCCTTATCAACGTGTGTTGCAATGACAAATTCATGCCTGCCTTCAGTTAGTTCAAGAGCAAGTTTCTTGCCGATCTCGTGAGCAACTTCAGGTGAAACCTCACCCGGTTTGAATGCCTGTATCAGATGTTGTGCCTTAACATTTCCGATCTTTGAACCGGCATTAGCGGTGTCGGCAAATTCTAAATCGGCAGTGTAGACACCACAGGCATATGATGAAACATACATCTCACCTCCAGTTTTATCCGGATTAGTGATGTAGCTGACTGCATCTAAAACGGAGTGCCGGATAGGATGAATCTTTGATATTGACATACGGTCACCGCCAGTTCTTTGAGTTCATCAATCGTTTCTTTATCGACCTGATGGCCTGCATTTAAAGCATGAGCTATCTGGTTAATATTGACGCCTATCTTGTTAATCTCGTATGTAAATTCTTTCAATTCCTTTGCATCATCGATAATAAAAAAGTTCACATTGATGAGACAGTGGCGTGCATATTCTGAAAAACTTTTGATGTGAGCTCTGTCCATTCTTTCTCTTACCATCTGTTCTTCTGCATCGGAAAGATACAAAAGATGTGCATGTTTTCTTTTTCTGTTTGGTGCATCTCTGCTCATTTTTTTAACGTCTCCTTTCATCTGAGATTTGAAATTTCTATGCATATAAGGGTTTGGGGTTACCCCAAAATATGACTGCGTAAGCAGTCGATGAGCAACTGTTGTATATACAGTTGCTATGCTTGCGAGTACTAAGTAATGAAATTTACCCTGGTTTATTACATGCGTTTCATACCCGCAAACAGCTGAAAAAACAGCATAAAAAAAGACACCCGGGTTGGATGTCTTTATGGTGAAATATGAATGTTTCATACTAATATAATAACACTTATTTTAAGATAAACAATTAGTATTAAGGTCCTATTTAGGTCCAGTACTTTTTGTTTCTGATATGGAATTTACCTGCGTTTGTATCTATAAGCATGTTGATGTAATCAGAGTAAGGCTTGTCGGTTTCAAAGACACAATCTTTAATACGAAGCTCAGGAATGATGTTTGATACAAAAGCTGTTCTGCTATCAAGACTGAATTTTAAGAAAGACTGATCTTTTGAAATACCATAGAAGAATTCATGCTTCTTATCGATATGAGCATGGTCAGTTGTCATTGATGATAGTACAACATTATTCTCAGGAACGCCTTTCAGATCTCTTGTACTGCATTTGATGAATAGACCATCTTCATAATAATCTGACAGATACTCGAACGAGTTTATATCAAGTCTTCGATAAATGAAACTGCTCATCAGATCTTCAGGCTTGTCAGAAGTATTGATCTTCTTATACAGTTTATAGCCGATCTCAGTTAAGAAGACATTATTATAATCATCGTTAAAGTAATCAACTTCATTTACATCTATGATAACAGGTTCTGCATGGATATCTTTTGTATCTATGATCGTAAGAGTATAACCTTCCAGACCTGCACCTATGATAGATATAAAAACGCAGATGAAATCCCCGTATGTTTGTATATATTCAACCTTGTCTTCTACAGGTATCTCATATATTCTTTCATAAGTATCGGTATCATAAACATAAATTGCTTTATCTGTATCGGCAAACAGATACTTTCCATTTGATGAATAACACAGAGAGTATCTCAGATCTTCGTCATTAATGATTTTTATCGGTTTAAACATTTCTTCATTAGCAATGGATGTATCTGCGATATAAACTTTGGATACTATCCTGCCAGCGACAAAATATCCAACAGAAACAGCAAGCTGATGCTTGGTCGCATTATAAGAAACAGCTCTTAACTGATCATCATTGGGTAAACTGTTTGAGTCTATCAAATACATAAATCCAGGATCAAGTAAAGCAACATAACCGGAATTATAGAATAACAGAGTTTTGTCTTCAGACAGGTAAATAACATCCTCTATATAATTCCTACCACCAAATTTGTAGCGACTCATGGATTCAATATCAAGTCTGAAAACTTCAGCCAAAGACGGAGTGTCGGAATCATAGATAACAAGATAATTCTCATTTGATATTGCATGATCATAGACACGATTAACAGGTGGAGCTTGCCATCTGGCAATATATTTAGCGTTCAAATCTACAGACTGAAGCTTTCCGGCTCCGAACAGGTAGAGTTTATTTTGGCGTCTTTCAATATATAGATAATAAACATAATCATCAATTTCGGTTATCAACTTATAATCATATGTATCCAGATCTATCTCATAAAGTTCATCGTAAAAAAGAAGATAAAGATAGTTTTCATATATACAAGATGGAATGCCTCTACGTAAGTTTTCTTTTTCAGATCTCATATCTAGAGTTATGACATTATTTGTTTCTGTGGAATATACACGCACAGTTTCATCTAGATCATAAGCATCATAAACGAGTATGAATTTATCTTTATATGGATAGATCGTATTGTAATCAAACTTGCTCTGATCATCTTCCGTAATAAAAAAGCCATCATCAGGAATATCGTAGTGAGCGATAATACCGTTATCATTTGAGCCTGGTGTTGTACTTGAAATATCTGCAATGATCTCCTCAAGCCTTTTATATACAACAGGAGGATTTTTGTAAGAAAGATCATAAACAGTGATACTGATACCATCAGCAAACATTATCAGTCTGTCATTACCATCAAATCTGAGAACTTTGTTAGTACAGTTTTCAGGGAAAAATGGCATGGCATACTTTTTTTGTAATCTATCATATACAACAAAATCATGACAGAAAGGTGAGCTGTCATAGATCACAACAAAGTTACCATCATCTGTTATCATTATCTCATTTAAATGCTCAAAGATACGTGATGAGTTATAGTTGAACGCAGACCACTCCTCATTTACAAGAACATTATTTAATCTGAGATCAATGATTTTAAAGTATGTAGAATCATCGACAACTATAACTTCAAACACGGCGGGTCTGCCGTTATAAAATGATAAGCATCTTAAGACCTTATCAGCAAATTCATAAGAGAAGAAAGAGACATCCGATAGTTCACAGTTTATAAAATTTGCATGACCGTTTTTATTTGAGAAGATATAATCAGTCAGAGATATATCAGAAAGATCAAATGAATCAAAATCAAAACCTGCAAGAGAGCCATAGTTACACATCGATATCATCATAAGCAGATTGTTGATAAACATCTTATCTTTTTTATCCGGACATGATTCAAAAACAGCTCTCATTATACTGAGATTACAAAGATCGGAATGATAAGCAAGTTCCAATGTCAGCTCAAACGGCGAACCATCCATGAGTGAATGCGCATACTCCCAGTACATGTCATCATGATTTATAAATCGTTGACGATATGTAAGTATTCTGAAGAAGCTTGTAAAGTAATCTTTAAAGTACTGATGAACAAATGAGATATTGTTTTGTGAGTCTCGCTCAACAAAGGAGAAATGATCAGTAAGAAGTCCTAGCACACCAAGCTTGTGATTTTTAAGTTCATCAGCAAGAATGGAAAGCATTCCCTGTGCATCATATCTGCCAAAATATTCATCATTTAACTCATCAAACGGTGCTACTAAAGACACTACTTTTGTAAGGATATCATTCAGTTCCTTTGATGAAATACTGAATGTGTCATGCATTTCCATGTATGCTGCGATGGCGGGCATGATGAAATCAAGTATCAAAGGAGTGGCCTTAAAAACATTGTCATCCTTATATTGCTTTGTACCTTTTATCTTTTTCAGCTCATTGTATATAGAAGACTCACCATTGAAGTATTCATACAAAATAGCACCACGTGTTGCTGCTTCTTTTGCATGATTCAAATGGTTTATACCATACATTTTTAAGAATAAGGGAATGCGAAGTATGTCCAAAAGCATTAGATCAGTGGGCATAGTTACTTTGATCTTTTCAAGGTAAGCTTTTATCGATTCCTTACTTATACCGGTAGCAGTTATGTGCTTAAATGATAAAAATGCATCATTGAATCCGTCAAATGGTCTTGAAGTTAGGATGATCCTGACATTCTTTTTGGTCGATAATCTTTCGATCTCATCACGAATGGAATTCTTTTTTTCAGAAGAAGATAAGTTAGATATCTCGTTAAAACCATCTAAAAGTAGGAGTACCTTCTTGGGAGTATGAATGTTATCAAGTAGCTCCTCAAGATAGACTTTCTGTTTGTGACAATCAAACTCAGCTCTTTTTAGACCACTGAAATTTACAGATTCGATAAGTGTAAGAAGCTCAGATATAATGTAATCTTCTTCGTAATGCTTTTCAGCTACTTTTGTCAAAGCCATGTATATAGGGAGGTATATACTGTTAGCCTTATCACGGACACTCTTGTATTCATTAATCAAGAGTGTTGATTTCCCGACACCACCCTGACCTGATATGAAAAGATCATCCTTAGAGTTTAAAAACTCAGACATCTTAACTATATCTTTATCATCGCTTGTGCCGTATGTTTCAATTGAGTCATCAAATCCAAGCGTTAAGAGTTCCGGCTCGATATTATATTCATAGTATCTGGATCTTTCGATGAACAGCTGATCAAAGAGATAGTCAGATACGTTTTTTAGATAATCAAGGGTGCTATCAAGAACCGAGGTGTCTTCATCGGTGATCTCTGATCTGAGTGTGATGAAGAAGGGGCGTTGTTCATCTACAGACACATGATTTTTACTAAGGATCTCCAGATCATTTTTCTGATTATAGAGTGTATGGATCAAGAGATGATAAATACGCTCAGAAAAATCAGTCATCTTATCAAAACGTTCTTTATCATGATCAGAAAAGTTGTCAGCATGCTTGATACGTTCTTTGAGTTTTTCATCAAGATGACCTACTTTCTTTTCTGAGATGAGGTTGTTTCTTAAAGCTAGAATCCTGTCTTCAACATTTTTTATCTGACTGGATCTTAGTGCCTCAACGATACTTCCTCCTCTTGAAAGGATATCATGAGACTTTATCACCATATCAGAATCTATTTTATTATCTAATTCAAGTACAGTGTTAAGGAAGCCCTGGACAGATGATTTTCTGCCAGCGTTTATTTTGGGATTACGAGCAAGGTCGATAAATTCTATTGCATCATAAGAAGTAAAATACGCCATGATAACCTCCGAACACTGTAATGATATTATACCATTAATGGGGTGTGATATACTATTAGTAGCAATAACTTATAACAGCATAGTTTTATATATAATAAACTACATGTAATTTTTTGAAAGGTTGCTTGATATGAAGGAAAGTATATCTATGGACAAAATAAGTATTCTAGAATGGAATATACATGGTATGACAGGAACCGGAGTAGGAGGGAATAAGTATTCTTTTCCCGCAAAACTGATTGTGGATAGTATTTCCAAAGTTGGTAGCCCAAATATAATAGTACTTACGGAATTTGTAAGTAAATTATTTAGTGACCAAAATCCCGATTCTGTAAAATTAAAAAGTGGATTAGTTGAGTTAGGCTATAGTAAGTTTTTTGTAACTAAATCATATAAAGGACGAAACGGCATTTGTATAGCTACTAAAGATGAAAGTTTTAATTATATATGTGAAGGAGGGGAAGGCTTAGAATCACCAGATTTACTGGTAATAGGTAATGATAATATTGTCATTTTTGGTATTAGATTAACAAGCGGAGGTACTAATAAGCAGGTTGAATATTTCCTTGAAAAAGTTAAGGAGCAACAAGACGCAGAGAATAATGTGATCATGATTGGAGATTTTAATAAATCGTATGAAGAATTAATCGGTAATAGGATAATTAAGGCATATAATAAAACAGATAAGAAAATAATAGTTCATAAACATGAAGATATTATTCTTCAAGAGAATGATAGTTTGATTAAAGAAAATATGTATTCGAGCTTGGATCATGTTTTGACAACATTTGATACAAATGTAGCAATAACCTATAAGTGGGATTATATGAAGGCAATATATGATTTTCTTGACAACAAGGCGACATACATAAATCGTAGATGTTTACCAGATCATGCGATGTTATGTGCGGATATAGAACCAAAACTTAATTCTACGTACCTGATGATTGGTAAAAAAGAGGCGTAAGTGATATCTGTATTCGAAAAGAACGAAAACTTAAAAACTGAGTGGTCAGACAAGAACATAGATATAGATCCAACCAAGATAAGTTATGGCAGTATGAAGAAAGTCTGGTGGATCTGTGACAAAGGTCATGAATGGCAGGCGGTAATCAAAAACAGAACTAAGGATAATCCAAGTGGTTGTCCATTTTGCAGCAACTCAAAAGTACTAAAAGGATATAACGATCTTGAGAGCAGATACCCAGATATCGCTAAGGAATGGTCTGATAAGAATAGTCTTAAACCATGTGAAGTCATGCCTATGAGTAACAAGAAAGCGTGGTTTAAATGCAGTCTTGGTCATGAGTACGAAACTATCATATCCTCAAGAACGTATAAAGGTTCAGGGTGCCCATACTGCAACGGTGTGATTTTGAAAGGATATAATGACCTGGAAACAACTCATCCAATGTTAGCGAGAGAGTATTCCTTCTATAATAAGAATAGATGTGATCAGATAAAGGCAAATTCAAAAGAGACTGTTAGGTGGAAGTGCATTGTTTGTAACAATGAATGGATGATGAGAGTCTCTACAAGAGTAAACGGAAGCGGTTGTCCTGAATGCGAAAAGAAACGCAGACTAAAGCAAAGAATAATAAGCGATCAGAAAAGAAGAGACAGACGTAAGTTTGATCAGCATAGGGAAAGAAACATATTATTATATTATCTTAAGTCTGCAGGAATTGATTATATAGAAAATGATAACAATCAGATAGGTATAAATCTATCCATCTATCTTCCAAGCAAAAAAGTAGCAATAGAATTATCTGAGCCATCTCATGTGACTGAGATCGGGAAAAAGAGAGAAAGATCAAAGGATAGACTGTGCAAAATGAACGGAATACAGATGATCAGAATCTTGGATCCAGGATATGCATCTCATGATAATTGTATTGCTATCAGAAAGCACGACTTTAGTGACGAAGCATGTGAACAGGCGATAGAAGCAATGTTTGGCATCCTTGGTTATAATATAGTTGTTAAGATAGATGATTAAGTTTCTGTTATATAGTCGAATAAAGGCGATTTACCAGAAAGGGTAGGTCGTTTTTTTATTAGGTAAGAAGAGAGATAGTATTGTGTTTATTAAAATATGTTTTCGGTAAATATTATATAAATAACAATTGATTTTATGTCACGAAAATTATATAATAATCGTGACAAAAAGGAGAGCATTGCTATGGCAAATGGAATATATATCGGAATAAAAAAAAGAATACTGGATGCAGAAGAAGGCTCAATATTTGTAACATCAGACTTTACCGATATTGCTACAACAACAACTGTAAGAAAATGTCTTGGAAGGCAGGTTGAAGAGAAAAACATCCGCAGAATCATTGACGGAGTTTATGAAAAGCCTGTATATAGCAATTTGCTGAAGGAATATGTTCCGGCAAATCCTGAAAGGGTAGCGTATGCTATTGCCAGAAGTTTTCATTGGACCATTGCTCCGTGCGGAGATGTAGCATTAAATAAGTTGGGACTATCTACACAGGTTCCGGTTGTTTGGTCCTATATCAGTGACGGTCCTTATAGAAAATTTTCGTGGGATAATATAACATTGTCGTTTAAGCACCGTGCAAATAGAGAGATTTCATTTATGTCTGAGACGACCACTTTGGTTGTTGAGGCATTAAAGACATTGGGAAAAGAGCGGATTGATGAGAGTATTATCTTGAGCTTAAAAAATAGATTACCTGAGGCGGAAAAGAAAAAGATGTTAGATGAAGCAACAGGTGTAAGTGAATGGATATATGCAGTGATCAGAAAGGTGTGTACTGAATAATGAAAGAAGTTGCGAAATTACAGATAAAAGACAGAACTGAATTATTTCAAGCCACTGCAATTTCTATGGGAATGCAGCCTAATGTAATAGAGAAAGACTTTTGGGTATGTTTTATGTTGGATCATTTATTCCATGATTGCAGGTACAAAAACGCTTTTGTATTTAAAGGTGGAACAAGCCTTTCTAAATCATACCATGTTATTGAGCGATTTTCCGAGGATATAGATTTGATTTTGGATTGGAGAAAAATAATTAATGACGAGGTGAATCCTTGGGAAGATAGATCGAAAACCAAGCAGGATATATTTAATAAGCAAATTAATTCGGAAGCAGCAAAATTCTATAAAGAGGAATTGATACCCCAGTTGAATATAGAAATGAAAGAAAAACTGGGTGATGGAGAATGGATTTCAGTTGATACAGAAGATGAGATGGTGGTTAATTTTTATTATCCGCAGATATTTGAGGCTGAGTATTTACGCTCTTGTGTAAGATTGGAAATAGGACCATTGGCAGAATGGATGCCATCTCATGAGACAAGCGTAACTCCATTTGCAGCCGAAAAATATCCGGATATTTTTTCGCAAAAAGAAACTTCGGTTTTGACCATTGATGTTGAGAGAACTTTCTGGGAAAAACTCACCATATTACATAAAATTGCAAATTTCCCGGTGGGAAAGCCGTTGCCTGCTAGATATGCAAGACATCTATATGATGTGTATAATATGGGCAATTCATGGGTAAAGGAAAGAGCATTTAAACGAAAAGAGTTGTTAGAAAAAGATGTGGCATTTAAGCAGAAATTCTATTATGCCAAGGGTGCACATTATGAAACTGCAACCTTAGAAAACATTATGCTTGTACCGGGAGAGCGGATACATAAAGAATTAGAAGATGATTATCAGGCTATGCGGAATATGATATATGGAAATATACCGGAATTTAAAGATATCCTTGTGTTTCTTGAAAAGTTGCAGGAAGAAATACATGGGTTGTAGTAACTTGATAGCTTGAGGAACATGATGCAATAGGGAGGAGAAAGGTGTGTTTATATTTAAAAAATGTTCTTATGAAGAGTTGCAGGCAATACAACACAGAGAAGATTTGTTACTAAGCGGTTGGACACTGCTTGAAAAGGAATATATGGATGTAACTGAAAAAGTATATGATGAAGATGGAACAATGGTGGCTCTGATCAATTATTACTTTTTAAATGAGAACAAAGATAGGATGATGATTGCATTGTTCGAGGTGTTTAAGCCATATCGAGACAGAGGACTGGGGAAAAGAATTATTGCTCAGTTTTTACAAGACTATTATGGAGAAGTAAATTTAGAACCATCTGGAGAAGAAAGTGAATCTTTTTGGAAACAGTGCGGATTTGAGAGTGGATGCTACTTAGACAGGAGATGTAAATGAAACTTCTTGATTTGGATATGGACTATTTTATGGAGAATATAGCTATCGGGATTACGGAAAGCAGAGAAGAACGTTTGTCAGAAGATGAGTATGGATATTGTGTTTGGAGTGAGCAGCGAATAAGGAGTTTTCTGGAAGATAACCTTGGACTTTCAAAAGATAGAAAAATCAAGGGAAGAATTGTGACCGGACACAACGAAGCACTATTCTTTTGGCAGGAGTTGATAACAAAAGAAAGTTTGGAAACGCCATTTGAAGTTGTGCATATAGATTCACATGCGGATTTAGGTTTGGGTTATCTTTCATGGACATATATTTTAGATGATTTGCTTCAATATCCGGTTGAAGAACGGCGTATGCATACAAAATATTTGGATAGCTTTGGGCAGTTGAATGATGTTGGAATAGGAGATTACCTGTTGTATGCCATTGCCTTTCGCTGGATAAATAGTTTGACCTATTGTGCTAATCCCAATGGCGACAAAAATGATTATGTGTGGGAGACTCTGAAAGATTTTGAAGAGAAGTTCATTTGGGACAAACCGGTTGAGAATACTATACAGCTTGTCTGTAATCCAGATATGGAATTTCCTTCGTATAATGCAGATGAACAAGAAAAGCAAGCATATTTGAAGAATGCTGTAAAAGAGCCAGAGGTTCCTCTATTAATAATTCCGTCTATTCAAGATGTAAAGTATAATGGAGATTTTGACTTTGTTGTAATGGCGCAATCTCCAAATTATACACCCGCAAGTGCTGATTTTATAATGGATATAGTTAGAGAGTATATTGTGGAAATCTAAAATGGTTACATTGGAGATTAAGGATGAAAAAGATAGAAAGAATTGCAAGACAATTTCGAAATGCATTAGATGCGGCATGGGAAGATGATAAGTTTAGAAATTTATATCCATTTAATAACTTCCCAAATGATTGTTGTGGGCATACCTGTGATTTGTTAAGTCAATATTTGCTGGAACATGGAATAGAAACAAGGCAGGTAAATGGAACATGCAGGAAAGATAGTCAGTGGCATCATGTGTGGTTGGAAACAGAGGATGGAATTGTAATAGATATTACTGGAGATCAGTTTATTGGAAGATTGGTAACAGCAAAAGAGGTTGAGGCAGTTCATGTGGGGCAAGAAGGTACAGTACATAAAATATTTTGCGTGAATAGAGTTCCTGAGTTAACTACTATCTTTACAGATCCAAATGAATATATGGATTTTGGAGGACGACCAAGTGCGTACCAACAGAGATTGATAGATGTGTATGAGATTGTGCGTTCATATCTGTAATCAAAGGCTGCAACGAAACGATAAATTTATATATAGCAAGGAAGCAATACGAAGGAGCGATTACATGCTGATTACAAGTTGGTATTATGATGAAAGAAGTCAGGAATTTAAGAAAACAAGTTTAAAGGAATTAAAACGACTGGAATATGGTAACAAAGAGGAATTTCTTTATATAAAAGAAAGACTGTATCGGAGTCAAAATAAGAGTGTTCCTATGATATTAGTAAGAAAAGGACTTAACCAAGGTTTTCGTAGAAAAGGGAATAGTATAGGTAAAGGGATATAATGACCTTGAAACAACTCATCCAATGTTAGCGAGAGAGTATTCCTTCTATAATAAGAAGAGATGTAATCAGATAAAGGCAAACTCGAGAGAGACTGTCAGGTGGAAGTGCATTGTTTGTAACAATGAATGGATGATGAGAGTCTCTACAAGAGTAAACGGAAGCGGTTGTCCTGAATGCGAAAAGAAACGTAGACTAACGCAAAGCATAATAAGCGATCAGAAAAGAAGAGACAGACGTAAGTTTGATCAGCATAGGGAAAGAAACACATTATTATATTATCTTAAGTCTACAGGAATTGATTATATAGAAAATGATGACAATCAGATAGGTATCAATCTATCCATCTACCTTCCTGAAAAAAAGACGGCGATAGAATTATCGGATCCAGTTCATGAGACTGAAATCGGTAAAAAGAGGGAGAAGTCTAAGGATAGGTTATGCAAAATGAACGGAATACAGATGATCAGAATCCTAGACCCGGGATCTGCGTCTCATGATAACTGCATTGCTATCAGAAAGCATGACTTTAGTGATGAAGCATACGAACAGGCGATAGAAGCAATGTTTGGCATTCTAGGTTATAATATGATAGTTAATATTGATGAGCTAATTGAAAACATGATCTGATGAATACATTTTAATAAGTCATACTATGAGAGGGAAATCCTATGTCGGAAAGATACAATGAAATAAAAAAGGTCAACAAACAGCTGTGGACAGAAAAATGTCCGGTATTGATCAACAAATATGCCCTTTTACATGATAGCATGGAAAACAAAAATATTTTACAGCTTCAGTTTCAGAACATATCCCGTAATGTTATCACATATGTATACTTTGTATGTCATGCTTATTCAGTTGAGAATGAAATCATTTCCTCTACAGAAAACAGTATTTTGGATTTGTCTGTAAAGTGTGGTGAAACCTTTGGTGATAGAATACCTTATCAAGTAGATGAAAAAGCAAGATTTTTTCAGTTTGAGATCATAAAGATAGGATTTGAAGGAGCTGATAGCGAAAAAACCAGTTATTATTTGAAGGAACTGAAAGCACAGGAAGATTATACAAAATTAACGTATTTTGATCAGTTTGTAAAAGAATATAAAAATGAAAAATCTAAAGCAAAATTCGTACCGGAGTTTGAAGATGCGTTTTGGAGATGCACTTGTGGTCAAGTAAACATAGAAGATAGATGTGTCTTTTGTGGAATCAATAGAGATGAATTAGTTCATATTTCCGATAGTGATTTTCTGAAAGAACGCAAATTGGCTTATGAGGAAGAACAACAGAGAATTAAAAAAATCGAGGAAGGAAAAAAAGAAGAAAAAAGAAAACTATTAAAGAAATACATTGCCATTTTAGCAATAATAGGGGTAATCATTGGTGTTTTAGTCATTGGAGTTGGTGTATATAAGAAGGCTATAAAGCCAGGACTAGTTAAACATAAGATAAATGAAGCGTTAGGTCAAAATGATTATGAAACAGTGGAGCGTGTCATTGATGAACTTAATGGTAGAAAAGACTCTGAAAAAGAACTAGAGATTGCGTATATAACATATTGCAATGCATTAATCGATGAAGAGAGATTAGCTGAAGCTTCAGAAATCATCAAAGATGCAGATATTGATAGCAAAGCTATAGAAGACCTACGTAGCGAAATAGATTATAGTATTGCAACACAATATATGCAGCAAGAACTTTGGAGTAAGGCCATAGAGCTTTTTGAGTCACTTGAAGACTATAAGGACTCGAAAGACAAATTGGAAGAATGTAATCAGTCATATAATAACAAAAAAAATATAGAGTATTCGAAGCAGAAATGGGAAGAAGGAGAAAAAGATTTAGCAATCCAAATTTTAAAGAATGATGGCTCCAATGAAGCAAAGGAATTGCTTGAACAGTATAGGTATGACTTAGCAGTAGAAGCATTGGAACACAAAGACTACAAAAAAGGAATGGCTTATCTCGAAGACTGTCAGGGGTTTATTGATGAAGATGAGGAGCATTTATATAGTATTGCATATGAATATATAGAAGATGCTTATTATTCTGAAGCAGTTGAATTATTAAAAAAGATTCCTGATTATAAGGATACTAAAGAATTGATCGCCAAGTATTCCGATAATAATAGCATATATGCAATACATGCTGAAGCTATTCGACTTATGGAAATGGGTGATTTTTCTGAAGCCATTACTTACTTAGAAAAGCTTAAAGAAACCGATATTGAAGTAAGTGATTTGTTGGAAAAATGTAAATATGCACAACAATTTGAAGGTGATTGGAGAGCTCAAAGTTACAAAAGTGGAAATGGTGAGTGGATTAGTCAAGATTGGCTTAAGAATTATTATGGATTCAGAATATGTTTGAATAGAAATGGACAATATGAAGTTTTCGAGGATAAGCATTATAGTGCAAAATTAGATAAAGAAAATGGGATAATTGAATGGACAAACGGATCTGATTACAAATTGAAGTTTAATCTTCTTTCTGGTGAACAGACCGGGAACGTTATGGGAGAATTGAAATTTATTAGAAAAGAATAGTACATTAAGGAGGACAAGTAAGATGAAGAAAAAATTTATTGTTGTAGCCATTGTATTTTATGTATTTGGAGCAATTATGCTTTACAAAGGTTGTGATAAGATGACACGTTATTATAATTCGGATAATTATTATGGCCTAAAAGAAAATGCATACGTTGGTGGAGATGCATATAACTATATTATAAATGGAACATACTCTACAAGCTTTTTTGTATTAGCAGCCGGATGCATGATTACTGGGACTCTGTTTTTAGGTATGGGGAAGATAGATCTTTTGATCTCAAAAAACGAAATAAAAGTTGAAGTAAAAAATGAAATGAATAATGAATTGCCTCCCCTGTAAGTGATAGCAAAGATATATATTATAAAACAAATGTGACATTGGATTTTTTATAGTAGGAACGAGCAAATGGCAGATAGATACACATCTATAAAAATGTATGACCAGGAGCAGTGGATCGAAGGATGCCCTGTGTTGTTAAAAAAATACAGATTGATGCTAGATAATAAAGAGGATAGAAACATACTGCAGTTACAGTTTGTCAATCTTTCCCATGACATTATCTCTTTTATGAAGATAAGATGTACAGCTTTATCAGCTTCTAAAGAAGAGGTACTAGAGACAATAGAGCATAATTTCCTGGATTTATCAGTTGTAAAAGGTTCTGAATTTGGGGATAGGACACCAATAGTTTTATCCAATAAAGATGCAAGATGGTTTCAGTTTGAGGTACTTGAGATTGGATTCTCATCAGAGTTGGTTAGGGGAAACTTTAAGCTGACTAATGTAAATGCTAAACAATCGTTGAGCATTATGAAGTTCAATGAACAATTTAGACGTGAATATGAAGCAAAAAGTGAGCCGAAGTATATTCCGGAATTTAAAGAGAATCATTGGATATGTACATGTGGGCAACTGAATATAATAAATGAATGTGTTAATTGTGGAATACATAAAAGCCGTTTGCAGACTATAAGTGATCTAGATCATTTACGTCAAGAAAATGCAAAATGGGAAGAAAAACAAAAAGAAGAAAAAGCACGAATTGAAAGAATAAGAGAAGAAAAAACAGCCAATAGAAAGAAAACAGCTAAGTATACTGTTATAGGCTTAGTATCATCTTTGGTATTTATTTCGATTCTGTTAGTGATATGGTATTTTGTAATACCTCAAATCAAGCTCAACTCGGCTAAAAAAGACTATGAGAACGCTTTAACAGGTGATTTGATAGAAGCAGCTGATTCAGTAAATCAGTATGTTGATCTTTTAGATGATGAAGATGAGCAAACAGATGTGATCAATACATATATTTCAAAACTTGAATCAGCAGGAGAATACGAATATGTGATTGATTATTGCAAAACAAATGCAAACGTAAATAATAGTGATGAGGAAACAAAAACTATACTACTCAGCTGTATGTATAATTTTGCATGTGAATGCATCGACAATGAAGATGTTTCCAAGGCAAAACCACTCATAGATAAGCTTGATTATGAAGATTATCCAGATGCAGATGAATTAGCTTTGGTATGCGATGCTATGGAACTGAGGAATAGTGAGAAATATTCGGCAGCGATTAAAGAACTGTCTCAGATTGATAATCCTATAGCTAAAAGTAAATATAAAAAATATAGCATAGAATACGGACTGAATCTTATTGGAACTTTAAAAACGGTTCCAGAGGGACTAGTATACTTGTCTCGTGTGAACAAATCTGATGAAGTATGCGAAGAGATAAAAAAAATCGCGCAACAGTATGCGCAAGACAATGATTATTCTACTGCAAGTGAAATTATCTCAGAAATAATTGAATATTCAGATTCTAAAGATCTATATAAAGAGTATAGCGAATTGGATGAAAAATACCAGGTGTATGAAAAAGGTATAGAATTTTTGGAGGTGGGAGCTTTTAGTGATGCCATGGAGTGCTTTACTACCGCTCAGTCAAGCGGAATTGATGCACAAAAACAGATAGAGTTTTGCAAATCGGTAATTGAATATGAAGGCCTTTGGAAAAAAATCGAAACAAAGGTTGATGATAGTAAATGGATAAAGGGAACAAAATGGGCAACACTCAGATTATATGCTGACAAGAATTTAAATCTTTGGATAAACGTAGCTGCTGAAAAAGAAGATAATATATCGGGCGAGGTTACTTTGGACGGAGATGAAATAATATGGCAAGTAAAAGATGATACTAAAAGTAATAGAGTAATTACGCATGTGTTTGACACAACGACCGGTATAGATCAATACAAAAAGAGCGGCTATACATATTATGATAAATATCAGATATGGAAATAACGGCTAAACGATGCAAAGCTGCCACAGAAATTGTTTTATGAACAGTTTTTAAGGCTATGCAAGCAAACTGAATATGTAAATTTCAAAAAATATGTTTGATTAGAATACTAGGATTATATATTTGAATGAACTCATTATCATAGGAGTCATAAAGATGCCAGACAGGTATCTTTAAGGCTCCTTTTTTTATAAAAAAACGACAATTACAACGATAATTGCATATAACGCAGTCATTATCGTAAACGCCCCAAAGCCCCATATACAGGGGCTTTTTTGTTTGGTAGTGTGAGTATATCGATAACGCATTACGCTGATTTCAGCACAACCAAATGCGGGGCCTCGCATGATTTATCTCAAAGGAGAAAAATCATGTACGAAAAAAAATTTAATCACAAAATCTGCTTCAACTATGACCCTGAAGATTTCCTGAAGAAGAGTGAGACACAAAGACTTCTGGACATCAATGAGACACCGAACAAGTTTGTAAAGGAACTGGAGAAGAGAAAGGATAAGATCAAAGAGTATCTTGAGAGCGGTCGAGACGGATATGCTAGATGTAATATCGGAGGAATAAGAGGTTCAGTCGGAACACATTCAGATCTCACAGCCGATATCGCGATCGACAGATCATATTATGAAAAGATCGTTAGCGATGAGATCACATTTACCGAGCTTATCGGGGTTGATGAGAATGATGAGGATATGCCACATGCAGTAAAAGCCTTTTTGGTGCTTAAACGTTCACTTCTTATTTATGATAAGATGATCGATCTGTACTCAAACGAGACAATCACAAAACTCTTAAGACTAAGATTAAAGGGTAAGAAGGTTGAGGATAGCTGTAATGAATTAGAAATCTCGGAAACAACATACTTTGGTTATCTTAAAGAATCAAGAATTCAGGCAGATTCCAGAATAAAAGAGATCCTTGAACTCTACGGCTTTGAAACTAAATAGGGAGGGCAGACTATGATAGGTTATGACAAAAAGTTCTGCAGATACAAAGACGGCGCAGCCCTCTATTCGATGAGCCAGTCCAAGTTCGAACAGCTTGCGAAGGATGCCAAGGCTATATACAAGATAGACAAGCTTGTACTTGTAAACATGAAGATACTTGATGAGTATCTCGAGACATTTAGGCTTATAGAATAAAACAACATAAGGAGAAGCATTCACTATTGATTTTGTGGCCACAACAATGTATAATAAATACAGTTGTGGAGGTAGTTATGGCAAGACCCAAATCAGACAATCCAAAGAATCACGTGATAAAGGTCAGGATGACTGAGGAAGAATATGAAAGACTTTTGGCATATGCTACCAGAAACGATCAGACAATGTCCGATGTGATAAGTAAGTCCCTTGATAAGACTTACTCATCTGAAAAGGACAAAAAGTGATGCTTCTCTTTTTATATGGAAGAAAGAGGAGATGATATAAATGGCAGAATATAGAAAAGACCCTAAAGGTAGGGTTTTAAGGAAAGGCGAAAACTACAGAACAAAGGATCATCGGTATGAATATAAATATACCGATCCGCTTGGCAAGAGAAAGAGCATATACGCAAATGATCTTGCAGAGCTGAGAAAGAAGGAAGACGATCTTAAACGAGACCAGCTTGATGGATTAAAGACCTATGCTGAAGGGAATTCGACCATCAATCAGGCATACGACAGATATATAAAGCTTAAGAAGAATATCAGAAGCACGACAAGAGCCAATTATGACTATTTGTTTGACAAATATGTAAGAGAGACGTTTGGAAAAAAGAAGTTGTCTTCAATAGTAACTTCAGACATAAAGATGTTTTACAACCACCTTATGGAAGAAGTCGGATTGCAGGTAGCGACAATAGATTCGATTCACGGTATCTTACATCCTCTGTTTGACATGGCTGTCCAGGATGATGTGATAAGAAGAAATCCTACAGATGGAGTCATGAAGGAGTATAAAAAGGCAAACAAGCCAAAGAAGAGGCTTGCTTTGACAAGACCTCAGCAGAAAGCCTTCTTGGAATACGTCAAAGACCATAAGGTATACAGAAAATGGCATGCAGTATTTGTATTCATGCTGGGAACAGGCGTAAGGGCCGGAGAATTATCAGCCATCACATGGGATGACTGTGATTTTGAAGCAAGAGTCATACATATTAGGCGCAATCTGGTATATGACAGTTTAAGGAAAGAACAGGGCAAAGAAGGAAACTATTCTATTAACGAGCCGAAGACTTCTGCCGGGATACGGTCAATCCCGATGCTTGATGCAGTATATGATGCATTGATGGAGATAAGGGAAGATCAAAAGGCAAACGGCTTTAACAAAACTATAATAGATGGATATTCGGGTTTTGTGTTTAAGAATAAAGACGGTAACTGTCTTATAGACCAAAATATTAACAAGGTGATAGCTAGGATAGTTGATGACTATAATAATATAGAAGAAATAGAATCAGCAAAGCAAAAAAGAGAACCTGTTTTGTTACCTACCTTCAGCTGTCACATTCTTCGTCATACCTTCTGCTGTCGACTTTGCGAAGTAGAAAAAAATTTAAAGATAATCCAATCGGTGATGGGGCATGAGAATATTGAGACCAGTCTAAATATCTATGCCGAAGCCACTGATGATATGAAAAAAGAATCATTTGACGAGTTGTCAAATAAGTTTTATTTGTTCTAAGATTGAAAGAGAGCATCATTTGTTTGACGACAAAAAGGTAGCTTTGACGACAGGCTGACGACAAAAAGTTAAATGATAATATCTAATAATACTTGATTAGTTCTTAGAGCTGAAAACCAAAAACATGATAATACTTAATAAAATATCATAATGGTTTGGACAATTAGGGATGTACTACTGTTCCCGACAATGAAGTCCATCAACTGATTTTTAAAAGTAAAAATCCAGTAAAATAGGCCTTTTTGAGGTATTACAGAGTTTTAACCGACTATGTAATGCCTCTTTTTTTGTGGCAATTGTAAAGAGAGCATATTACGGTTATTATTCGTTTGCGACATGTCCTCTTTGATGATATGGAGCGATTCCCTCCGGTATTTAATTTATAGGAGAGAATGAATGAATCAGAAAATTCCCAGAGAAGAGTATAATAGAATTAAGATTGCTATAGGAGAGAATATAAGAAATCTCAGATTAAGTCGTAATTGGACCCAAGAGGAGCTGATAGAGAGATTAGAACTAATAGGATTATCGGACATCAGTGCAAATACTATTTCTCGAACAGAAAATGGGCATTCAATGCCGAATCTGATAACCGTTATATATTTGGCTAAGGTATATGCTGTATCCATCGATAGCCTGATTTCAATGTAAAAATACTATGTATGATATGTACGATTTTAATTATTGATGCCATACTCTTAAATACATCACCCGGATACAGAGCCGGAGATTTTTTTGATGAGGAGGATGATATCAAATGAAATCTATTACAAGGAGAGATCCCGGAGGGAATGTTTTAAACAATGGTGAATATTATTCCAAGTCGAACCGAGCGTATCGTTTTTCTTATACGGATCCGTTAGGTAAAAGAAGACAGATTTCAGCAGTGAATCTCGAAAAACTCAGAGAAAAGGAAAACAAGATTTTTCATACCTTTCGGTCTGAATTAAACGAATACACTAGCGGCGCTGTTACGTTAAATGATTTGTTTGATATTTATATGGGTACAAAAGGTAACATACGCAAGAGTACCCGAGATAATTATTATTATATGTATGACAGATTTGTCAGACCCAGATTTGGAAAAAAGAAGGTGGTAGAATACAGATATTCGGATGTGCTGGCTTTCTACAATATGCTGGAAAAATCAGGACTCAAATATAATACGCTTGATAATATACAGAGTGTGGTGTATCCATGTTTTGAAATGGCAAAAAGGGATGGTATCATACCCGGAAATCCTGCCGAAGGAGCCAAGACCGAAATCCGCAGGAACAGTGGATATTATACCTCAACTATCCATCCGATAACAAAAGAGGAGCAGGTTGCATTTCTTGAGTATATAAAAGGGCACGAGGTTTATGGAAGATGGTATGGAATGTTCATTTTTATGTTTGGAACCGGTGTGAGAATAGGAGAGCTGGCAGCAATACTGTGGGAAGATATTAATTTTGAAGCCGAGGTTATCAGTATCAAGAGAGCGGTCAGCATTGAGAAACGTGTGTCAGGGCTTAGGGGGATTGTGATCTCAAAACCCAAAACAGGTTCCGGGATAAGAGATATCCCTATGCTTCCGGAGGTTAAAGCGGAATTAATGAAATTACATGAAGATCGGACTTTCAGCAAAAAAGGCGTAGTGATTGATGGGTACAAAGGTTTTGTATTTACGAATCGCGATGGCGGCCTTGTTAATCAGCAGAGCGTTAATCGTGTGATAATGAGAGTCGTGGAGGATTATAATACAACCGAGGCATCGAGGGCGGTAAAAGAAAAACGCCCAGCGGTTTTGCTACCACATTTTACTACACATATGATCAGGCATTCCTTTTGCTCAAGACTGTGCGAGAACGAAAATAATATCAAAATTATACAAGCTATTATGGGGCATACAGATATAAGGACAACAATGGAAATATATGCTGAAGTAAGTAATAGCAGAAAATTGCAGTCATTTAGACAGTATGGTGGTCAAATGGGACTGTGTTGAACTACAAGTTTAACTGGTGTCTGAATAAAGGATTATTTGCATGCATTTAAGAACATTGAGTTTGCGGTACACTGTTCTCCGAGAGATGATCGTAATTTCAAGATATTTGAACGGGTACTGAAGCCTGAGCGTGAACGTGTGTCCATGAAGGAGAAACTTCCGGAGAAGAAGTCGGAAGTTGCAAAAAACGAATCAAACCGGGAACATCCGGTACCAAGCAAGACGAAGGAGACGGCTCTGGGATAATGCTCAGAGACCGCTTAAGGAAGTTAATGGCAGATTGGGGCAGTCATCCGGCTGCCCCGATCGTTTATGAGGGGATGGAAGATGAACGATTATGACAGTGAGGATGTTGTACTTGTGATAGCGGGTGTATTTGCGGCGTTTTGTGTGGGCAGATTTCTCCTGATGTTTCTGCTTGTCATGCTATAATATCCGATAGGAAATATGTCGATATAAATCTAATAGGCATATTTGGAGGATAGAAATGTCGATCGCAAAAACGCAGACTTCTGAGAGCTTTCGATTAAGTGCGTTGCTTTCATTTTCGGGAGGACTACAGGATGCATATACTTATAATGTGAGGGATGGTGTATTCGCTAATGCCCAGACCGGCAACGTGGTACTGATGAGTCAGAATTTTATGCAGGGGGAGTGGCATAAGGGGTTACGATATATGCTTCCGCTCATATCTTTTGCCGCTGGTATTTTTCTGGCTGAAAGGATCGAGAGCAGGTTTAAGACAGGCAGCAAGATTCACTGGAGACAGATCATACTTTTCATCGAGATCGTAATGCTTTTGGCTGTTGGGTTTATGACGTCAGGGTTAAGTATGCTCGCAAATATCATGGTATCATTTTCATGTGCCATGCAGGTGCAGACATTCAGAAAGGTCCATGGATATGGATATGCCAGTACGATGTGTATCGGCAATCTGAGGAGCGGTACGGAAAGCCTGTCACAATATTTCAGAACGAAGGAGAAGGGATCCCTGTACAAGGCATTTCATTTCTTTGGTATTATTTTTATCTTTGCCATAGGAGCCGGCATTGGTGGGATACTTTCTTCAAGGTTCGGTACCGGTACGATATGGATCTCTCCGGCAATTCTTCTTGTGGTAGCTTTGATGATGGTCAGGGAGTGAGATATGAGGAGACATATAAAATGAAGATCATTGAGTATGATACTCAAGTTTTATCTGGAGTGGGAGCGAGTACATATATAACCCCTTCTTTTATATGCTCGGTTTGGCGCTATTCGTTGGATTCATGATCGCGGGATACATTTTTTTCTTAAGAAGCGGATGCTTTATCTCAATCAGAAAGGCATAACACCGAAGATAGTTTTCTTAGGGGTGGCCGTAATCTTCTCTTTGCTGATGATTGCGACAATCGTTTTCGGCCTTTTCTTGGTGACAGGTCTGACTGATAATATGCGTCCTGATTGGATGCTTAATATGACGGGTTTTGGATGGCCTGTTTTTTGCCTTGTATTCATGATAATTGCGGAAGTATTGGTTGTGAGAAAAAAGGTGTAGATTTGGGAAATGATATAGAGGGTATTTACAATGTGGTTTAGGATGCATCCATGGGTATTTCCAATAATCATAGGCGGTATCGGTGTTTTATATTTGATATACAATACCGGAGCAATCATCGAGACTAAAAAGATCCAGGCCAAAGGGTCTGATCATCATATTTCGGGCATTCCGTTTCTTGGAGGAATACATCTGCTTATCGCAGGACTAATCAGCCCTATCAAGTGGCTGGCGTTGCTCTGTGTCTTGGATTATACATTCTGGAGTTTTCTATATGCGGTATTTATAGGAGACTGCTTTAAGAAAAATGATGTTACTGAGAAAGAGAACCGGTATGTAGCTGACATAGAGAATGACAGGATGGAGATAAGACCTGTCAAAACATCCAGTGTGGGTGTCGGTGATGCGATTGTATTTATTATGCTGGTTATATTTTCTGTAGCAGGTTTCACGGGTAGAAATGTTATTTTGGGATATCTGGCGGGAGTGCCTGCGGTATTGTTATTTCCGTATCTGACACTTAAAAGACCATATTTTAAGGCAGATGGCCGAGGAATACTGTACAGAAAGCCGACGAGCTTTGGATATGGAAAAGCAGAATCTATTAAATGGGAACAGGTAGAGGCAATCATAGCGGGCGATTGGATTTTCAGTATAGATGAGGATCTCGGTGTTATATCGGAAAACAAATTAAATGCCCAGGCACTTTCCGGATTGAGCGCTTTTGCAGGATATACTGAGGAGGAATACGAGGATCAGGCAGAGTGGATAGAAAATGGGTTTTTCATAGTGATTAAACCTATGGAAGAAGAAAAAATAGAATTGCTTGATTTAGGAACTTTTTTTCATCAGAAGGATTTTCTGAAAAAACTGGAAATGTTAAGAACTTTATGGTCGTATTATTTAAAATCAATCCTATGATGATTGTTATGCTGGCATCTGCTGAGTTACATGCATGGATAGATATGGCAACATAAAAATTGAAGGCCGTTTAAGAATAATCAAAGCAAAATATATTGATACAAACATGGTGGCTATAAGTCGAAAGATTTATAGTCACCTATTTTTTAAAAAAACTTTTGATGTAACTATTGACATTACAACAAAGGGGTGTTATATTTACATCAACAGATGAAACCACAGCGGTTACAACTAAACTTTTTAACAATCGAGGATAATTACCTCGCAGGGCAGAACCCGGAAAGGAAAATAATCATGACAAATAAGGAAAAAGCATTAGCACTCATCGGAACATTCGTAACAGGAGATACAGCAAAGGCCAAGGAACTTCTTGCACCAGGTTATATTCAGCATAACCTTGCATTTGGAACAGGGGCGGATGCATTTATAGCAGCAGTCGAAGGACTTTCACAGGCACCTGTAAAAACAACGGTTAATAACATCCGCGCTTTTGAGGATGGAGATAAGGTTTTTCTTCAGACAGTATATAACTTCGCAGGAGCAGGAGAGCAGGTTGGATTCGATGTTTTCAGATTCGATGCAGACGGTAAGATTGCAGAACACTGGGATAATCTGGCAGACAAGGCAGCTCCTAATCCCTCCGGACATACTCAGATTGATGGAACACTTGAGAAGAAGGACACAGATAAAGAAGAGACACGT
>Ga0247610_10000192_pt1 | contig 100676 bp, 76 predicted proteins | sample 174DNAGHGhighgp2_FD_193483 | JGI IMG/M metagenome (GOLD analysis project Ga0247610, IMG submission 193483) | Sheep rumen microbial communities from Palmerston North, Manawatu-Wanganui, New Zealand - 1742 DNA GHGhigh gp2 | ecosystem: Host-associated > Mammals > Digestive system > Stomach >... | reverse complement strand
AGAAGTTAAGCCCGCCTGCGCCGATGGTACTGCGATGCAATGCGGGAGAGTAGGAGGCCGCCCCTTTCTCATCTGGGCACAGAGCCCTGTCGGTCCCCGCAGACGAATGAGCCTGCGGGGACTTTTTGTTTGCTGTTTCAAATAATAATCTATTATATATTCCGTTAAATAGATGATGAGTTTGAATAGAGTCTTTTATTTTATAAAATATCTTTTGCGCATCCCATCTTCATATGGATTTGGTGTGCAATCTCCTTCTGCGTTTTATTTTATAAAATATGTAATCAATGAAAAGTTACCATATTATTCTTACTATGATTTAGCGAATCAAGTAAATGGATTATCTGACAGAACAATCAATTTGTTCCAATTATATTTTCGTATAACCAATTACTTACAACCTTTTACCTGGATAGATTTTGTTCAATACTCAGAAAAACAACATTCTGAATATATTAAGTCAGCTTGTCACCGTGTTCGCATCCTTACTTCCTCTGATCTACCCAACATTCGTTCTTTCGATATTGCCCGTATAAATGAGGATGATTATAATCTTTTCGAGCGACTTGTTCAGATGGCAAATCCACATTCACTGATTATAATTGAAAATATTTATCGCTCACAAGAAATGACTACTTTTTGGAAATCAATTATTGAAAATGAACGAGTGAGTGTTACTTTCGATTTACTTGATTGTGGTCTTATATTTTTTGATAATCGAAATAAAAAGCATTATAAGTTATTACTCAGATGAATATATATACTAAATTAGGAGATAAAGGTTTTACTTCACTTCAATCTGGCGAGAAGGTCAGAAAAGATAATTATCAGATAGAAGTAGTAGGAGAATTGGATGAACTTAATAGTCATATAGGATTATTGCTTTCTATGATAGACGATTCTCATAATAAAGATTTTCTTTATTTTCTTCAAAATTTACTTTTCGATTTGTCTTCATCTCTTTTTAATAACAATTACAATTTTGAATCACATTGTTTAACAATAGAACATGAAATTGATTTGATGCAAACAGAATTGCCCCAACTTCATTCCTTTATTTTACCAGGTGGATGTATGGCGGCAGCACAAGCACACATTTGTAGAAGCGTATGCAGACGTGTTGAAAGACGAGTCGTTTCTTTGACAGATAATGTTTCTTTTAATGCAAGTTCTATTAGTATTTTAAATCGTATCTCCGATTATTTTTATATCTTAGCAAGAAAAATTAATTTTGTACACGGTATCACTGAAAAAAAATGGCAAAATACTTGTGAATAAAAAAATATTTACTATTTTTGCGCAAAATTTCAAACTATAATCAATTTAGCTATGTATTGGACATTAGAACTTGCGTCAAAACTTGAGGATGCGCCTTGGCCAGCAACCAAAGATGAATTGATTGATTATGCAATCCGTTCGGTTGCTCCTTTAGAAGTATTAGAGAATTTACAGGAGATAGAAGATGAAGGTGATGTCTACGAAAGTATTGAAGACATTTGGCCTGATTATCCTACAAAAGAAGATTTCCTTTTCAATGAAGATGAGTATTAAGGCTTATATTTGAGTCTAAACAACTAATACCAGCGAGATAAGCAAATTCTATTTGTTTGTCTCGTTGGTGTTTTATTATCTAACATAATATGTGCTAAACTCGCAGATGGGAATCGTAGAGCAACTTGGTAGTGGTATGAGGAAGATGTTCAAATACCCCTCGCTTTCATACGTTTTCTATTTGCTTAGTTCAACTGGTGGCTGTGGATGTACGCCTTGACGGCACGTTGCACGTCAGCCCTCTTGGTCTCGTCGGGTACCAGTTTGTAGATGGGGATAAGGTGGTCTTCCTGCAACCAGGCAAGCGACAGGTTGGTTTTGTCTTCGCATGACTGGTTCCACCAGTTGGCTATGGCAGCGGATGATTCTTCAGGAGACAATGGAAAACGAGCTAAGGTTGCCGAAAGCTGATGTGTAGCCCCACCATGACATTGGCAGGAGAGTGCACCGCCCTTGGTGGCCTTGCGATCGGTCATGTTCGAGAATATAGGGTGGTATATTTCGTTTATGCGGCGGTACATACTTGCCGTGAAACGGTCAGCATTGCGGGTATTGGCTTTCTTTGAATAGCGGATTTTCCTTAAACGTTCCTGTAAAATAGACATAGCCAGGTTCGCCCTCCTGTGCGAATCCCAATCCCTTGCGAAGCCCATTGAGGAATCCCCATGCATTGTCAACTCCACTAACTGTAGTTCCTGAGCCACTACAAGCATCTATATTCAGGTTTTCGCTGTCATCGAACTTACTCAAGTCTATCACGTTCTCACGCAGACAATCGTTGCTAAGAAAAGCTCCCATCACATCATAGCCCGACCCCAGATAAGTCTTGTCCTCCAGTGGGTCGTCGGCAATCAGGCTGGTTGCTGTGGTTTCTCTGGAATGGGAACTTCATCTGAGAGGGAAAGCCTATCTTCGTCAACTATAAGCACGACCACCATATCGCCGTTCTCTTCGTTAGCAATGACCTTGTTGCCAAGTTTTGCACCTTTGATGTGGATAGCATTACCCCCAAACATCGGTTCCCCATTGCTATTGTCGGTAGTTTCAAAAGCGAATGTCAGATGTGCTGTTTTCCCATCTACAGTAATGGTCATCGTGGATGTTCCTGTACCGAGGTGATTGTCTTTATTGTAGTTGATATCTCGTTCGTCTGGCAGGTCGGCATTGAACTTGATATATGTTATCCCATCCTGTGTTAGTCTTTCTGGCAAAACGTATTGCTTCGACAGGTTGCCATAGATTCTCAGTGTACTGAACATTTCGGTCTGACCGCCAAGGTTGTTGCCGTCTTCATCCGTCAGCACCAATCTCACTCCGTTGAATATGGCCGACCGGTGGGCTGGTTGGTAATCTTGTCTTACTTCCTCATTGTCGTTGCTGCAAGAGACGAGGGAGAGCATGGCAGCGCACATAACAAAGATGTTTCTCCAAGTTTTCGTTGTTCTCATTTCTTTATCTATTCTGTTGCTAATGTTTCTACTATTATAAATGCTGTGAAGCAGGAAATCCTGTATCATTGGGCGTTAAATGTTCTTAATTATAGGGCATAAAGGAAGCGTGAACATCCTTCATCTTTCCCTCGTGGCTGTAGGAAGTGCCATAATAGTCAGATAAGTTCCGCCCACGCTATACGTGAACGTCCACCTTATCTATTCTCTGACTATTATTCCTTGAAATTTCCTACATTTCGAGGTCTTCGAATGAGATAGCGAACGCCATTTTAGCCCACAATGTTATTTGGAAACCGCTTTATCTGCGAAATCCGTTTGCAAAGGTAGTGCAAAATGTTGAGAAGTGATACATACCCCTCACCTTTTATATATTTTAGCGGATATGAGGTTTGTTTGTCAAATCACCCGTCCAATCGTCTTTCATTGCCTCAGATGGTGCGGTTGATTTTTTCATGTATCAACAAATCATAGGCAGGTGACAGGATATTTCTTGCAGTTTACATTCATTTCCGAAGAAAATGCCTATCTTTGCAGGCAGAATGAAGAGGGTGCATTGTTTTACATGGTTCTTTACGGCATTATTTGCTATATTCTTGATGGTTGTGACGAACTGTCAGGAAGAGAATGTTGTGCCAGAACAGAAACACTCAGAGCGCACCGAATCGTCGGTCATGTCTCCACAACGACAACAACGCCACGATGCCACGCTGACCGATGCTACGCAATTGTATCGCATCTGTTCGTCGCGCCCTCAACGCATCCTGCCTACACATGGTTCAAGGAGCGAACGAACACTGACACCGCCATTCAGCGTTGTCAGGCAACATATCGTCAAACCACTCCATTCTTATTTCGACAGCAGATGCCGTTTGGAGACGGCACCGTTCTGCCTGTCCGCCTCGTGCGATTACTATGTCATCGCTCTGAGGCATATTATTCGTTAGCATAGTTGTTGACTTTTTTAGGGACACACAACAATTTAATTCACATTATTTATTAAATACAACAACTATGTCAAGTATCAAAAGCTTGGTTATGGCTGATGCCATAGCCACATATCATCATATCAATATCAAGAAATCATTGTTTTCTACCAAAGCCATCTACACGCCTACGGGCAGTCCCGTCAAGGTGATAGTGTTGGAATATTCACCATCTGACGGTGAGAATGTTGGACGTCTGCTGGACATGCCACTCGACAAGATGGCTGCCGACATCGAGCATAAGGGCAAACCTGCAACAGGTGCCAATGGCAACTTCCGTTTGGAAGTATGCCTGAGTGATGATCATCAGTTCTGCGCCTTGCAGCTTTTCCGCTTTGCCGATTTCAGCTACCGTCCTCTTTTCGAGCCTCGCTTCTATGAGGGCAAGGACGTGGAATATATCACCAAACTCTTGTAAAAACAGAGATTGCATCAACAAGGCAATGACCGCCTTGTTGATGCTTGTTATTGTTGGGTCAATCTTTCTATCATGTCAGACTTGTCAATCTTCAGCGAGAAGTCTTCTATCTCAATTTCAGGCGTGGCGTCCAGAAATTTCTGCATTCCAGCCTTGTCAGCCTGCCAAGTAAAAGAACTCGGTTGGCTTTGTTTTGCTTGATAAACTTCCTCACCTTTGGCATTGAGGAAACGGACATGCGAACTGATTCCGTAGCCTATCTCATAAAAGTCGTCTGTCAATTTCGGGAGATTTTTTTTGCGTGTAGCAACAATCTTGCACTTGAATTCCTCTGGTGCATTGATGACGGATAAGGGTAGGGGCTCATACGACCATTGATTTTCAACTATTACCTCTGTTTGCTGCTGGCAGTTGGCATCAAGATATTCAACGGAAATATCATAGAAATTCAGAAGGTCTTGACTTGCCCCGAAAAATGAATACTTTATCTGGCAGTCGCCCTTTACATCCGAACGGAATTGCTTGAACTTAAAGGTGTAAAAAAGGTCACCCACTGTCACTACTAACTGAAGTGGTCTTTCTTTAGTTGTTTCGTTGGCATAGAATTTAACTTTCAGCTTGTTCCCGCTAATCTCTGCTTTAAACCAATCAGCCGTTATCGTATGATAGTCATTCTCGTCATGGGGAAAATCTCTATCTGATGATGATGCCATTAACATCCAAGGGCGCGAATAGTTCAGGCAAGAGAAGGTAAGCTCTGTTCCATTTTTGGAAACAACATACACGCCATCAGTTATCTGTACTGGCACTTCTGCTTTCCAAACCATCGAGTCCCATGTCCCAACAGGATCAGTCTTTTCACAAGAGACGAGGGTGAAAACGGCAAGCATGATAAACACCATTTTAGTGATCTTCATATTTTTCATTGTTTATTAATTTTTTATGTTGGTAATATATCTGTTATCTAACGTATTTCTTCCCATTCTTTATATAAATACCTTTAGGCAGAGATTCATACGTATTGAGTTTTCTGCCTTGCAAATCATATATCTCGTCCTTTTGATGGGCATTGACGGTAGTCTGTTGAATAGCAGTGATGTCTTCTTCCATGTCATGTCTTTTCACGTTGTAAACCACGTCTTTGGTGCTGCTATATTGATTTTCCGTGTCTTCTGGAGCCATGAAGTATGCACGATAAGCCCTGATGATGGTCTTGTTTTCCATTGCGGTATAATACATGTTGTCTTTCAGGTATTTCGCCCCAGAGGGTACATAATCAAGACATTTCGTTCCCACCATCTTCCATCCGTTCTCAAGTTCAATGATGGGTTCACACTCCGCCATGTTTTCATTTAGTTGAATATACTCATTGATGTATATATTGGTATGTTCATCAGCGTTTTCGTCTATTTTGATGAAGATGGGTTCATAGGCCTTGATTCCGTGTTGCGTGTCTTCTGTGATGTCGATCACATATTTCCCCTCTTCGTTTAGGTTGATGTCTTCTAAACGATATATCTCAGTACCTTCGCCAAAGTTGTATGCCACCTCTTCGCTGTTCATGTCAAAGGGCAACCATAAGGTATTGTAAATTCCTTTCGTCAGTTGTCTGTTCATCGTCACCGATGTGTATAGGCCCTTCTCAAATGTTTGTGCCTCTTCCGTATCTTGATTCAGTTCCAGTATCTTGTCTGTAGGCTTCCTGTAGATAAAGCTCATACAGTCATCATCATTTCCCTCTTCGTGTATTTGCCAGATTTCATGGTCGGTGAGCACCTGTATCGAAGAGTTGTTGCCCCAATAATAGGCGGTAGGTATCGTGGATTCAGACAACTCGTCACATTCATCCATGGACAGTTCCAATCCTTTTGAGTTGTATGAATTGTTGAGGTTCATGATGCTTTCCGTGGCAGTGTTTCCCCAATCGTTTCCTATTCGTTCCAGAACATATTCAGGCTTATAGGGATATGCGTCTAACATGAGGAAGCCCGGGTCTTTTCCTCCTGCCTGAAACACGGTTATTCGCTGGTGATTGTTAGATGCCCCACGCTCTTGCAGGGTTGCCGCATCTGTACAGTTCAGGCAATTGTTCCGCCACAACTTTTGGTCGTAGTGTACGTATGTGACGAGCAACCCATGCCAAGGTAAGGCACCGTCCCAGTTAGCCCATTGCCTGTTTTCTATGATATAGTATTCTCCTTCTATGCTTTCCTTACTTCCGGGCATATATATCACGTAAGCCTCTCCGTGGTCGTTGCATCCTCCCGTAGCTGTTCCTCCCAACGGTTTCATGTTGGTTATCTTCTGTGGGTCGTCAAGCACGATGGGTTCTATCCATCCTGCACACCATCTCTCAAAAGCCGTATATCCAGCAGGTCGATAGCCTCCTTCAATGTTCATCCAGTCATCATGACCGCCGTTCCATCTGCCGTTGTAATTGCCACTATCCATCAAGTCCCATTTCCCCATTCCATTATTCTCGTAGGCAATGTCGTACATGTCAGGATAGCCCATGCAATGCGAAAATTCATGGCACATCGTTCCTATACCACTGATTTGCGTACCATACACAATGTCTTCAGCCTCTGTCTTTCCAAAATATTTGTTGGTGGCAAGTTCATTGCTGCAAGCATATTGGTTAATGATTATGGTTCGTCCATTGATGGTGGTCCTTACCATCTTATACGCATAGTTCAGGTAATATTCGTGTGGCCAGATACATTCGGCACTTCCACCGTCAGCCTCTCCTTGTCCGGCAAACAATACGAATATTTGGTCAACCTCATTATCTCCGTTCCAGTCGTATTGCGTAAAGTCCACGCCGTCTGCAATGGCGAGATTCACTGCCTCATACACCATTTGTCCAGGGTTGGTGTCAGAGTTCCTGCTGTTATTTTTGCCGTAGTAATGGCGGCATTTGCTGAGCGTGTAAGGTCCCACAACGTCAAAGTCCAATTCAAATTGCCCATAGCTTTGGTCAATGAAATAGTCTTTCACGCTCCCCGTGAAAGGTCCTCGCATCGGGTCGTCCTTGAGATTTCTTTGGTTGATGATTTTCTGATAGAGTTCTTGGGTGGTTGTACATCCTAACAATGCCGGTGTTTCTTCGCTGAACTTAACGGCAGGGTAGGGCTTCGTTTCCGTTCCTTCTGTGTATGTTCCTTCTGGGAAATCTACCAGGATGACAATACCTTTCTTCTTACCTTGGAAGATGCTCTTGTCGGTAGGTATTCCATTCACTCTACGTGGAGCCTTCATGGGGCTGCCCACTTTACTGCTTTCAAGTTGTTGCCTGTTTTGTGCCAAGGTAGCCAATGCCTCTTCCTTGGTCATTTTTACCAAGGTGCCCAGTTCGTTTTCCATGTAGGCATTGCCCTCACGGTCCATCCAAAACCTTCCGTGTTCGTCTCCGCGCAACTCCGCCGTCACTTGTGTACCATCAGCCAACGTGATGTGTCTCCATATTCCCCGTCTGGCGGGAATGGCATGAGCAAATGTATATATGAAAATGCCAACCAATAATAATGCTATTTTTTGACCTGAAAACATCCTTTGTCTTGTCATAATGAATCAATTGAAAGATAAACGGTGCAAATTTACGAATATTTTTCTCATTATTATAAATTAACTCTAATATTTTAGAGCAGAATGTACTCAATCGTTTACATTATTCGTTCAATAACCGTGTTGTAGGTATGATTGACAGGGGCTGATTTGTAGTCAAAATACCCGACAAAAAATAGTCTGACTTTTCTTGCAAAATAGAAATGGAAACACCAATAAATGAATTGAAACGAGTGAAAAACCATGTTTTTCATCGTAACATGATATGTTACGCACGTAACTTTATGAGTTACGAGCGTAATTCATATAGTTAGTGCAGTAAAATGATATGTTATCAGGGCTCAAAAACAACGTTTTTTCTGCATAAATACACAATATTGAGTGCATATATATACGGTTGTTTTTGTAATGTATTAGAAATCAGATGGTTGCAAAAATGCCCAAAAACTGCCATTTTTTAGACCGACGGAGGAGTTGGTGAAAAATATCGCAAAATGGAGAGCCCTTTTTGTTACTTTTTATTGACAATCTTATCTTGGCAGTTCAAACAAAAAGAGGTGAACCACAACGATGGTTCACCTCCTTGAGAAGTATCTTAAAAAGAATGTTTATTTCACCAATACTTTCTTCACGTTTCCATTGCTCATCTTCACGATGTTGATACCTTTGCGGAGAGCATTCTGGCGCATGCCATTGATGTCGTAGATGGCAGAAGTGGTAGCTACCTCGTCACTCTTGGCAATTTCCTTCACACCAGTGAGGTGACTCTTATAGTCTTCATTCATTTGCTCTTCGAGAGCCTTAGAATTTTCACCCTCAGTCATGATGTAGATGTCATAGTAACCAGCCTTAGAGTTGCCATCGGCGATACGTGTGCGAACAAATACCTCATCTGTGCCTTCGTAGCTACGAACAAACTTGGTGTAGAGACGTTGACCAGCGAGAACGCAAGTGTCGCCCACCTGCTCCCAGTTGATGCTGTCGGCAGAAACCTCGAATACACACTTAGGAGAACCACCGCTGTTACCGTTAGAGATGAACGATACGATGTCGAAAGGACCAGCATGTTTCACCGTCGTAGCGATGATACCATTGCGAGGATATGATGTGTTCCACTCACCAATGTTGATGTAGTAGTTGGTTACCAAGTCAGAATAATCATTTACCGTAGCGGGGTTGTATGCAGAGCCTACGCCATATTGCTTACCAGGTTTGATGTTTTCCCAAATCATCACGTGACCGCGAGAAACAACCTTCCATCCGTTGCCGAAGTCAACAGTTTCTTCAGGATTCAGTTCGGTATAGCCAACGATATTGTCGTTTCCGTCAGCATCGGTTTCAATGATAGGCTCAGAGTTGGTGTCCCAATAAGAATATTCACCCTTGTTCTTGCCCCATGAGAAGTAATACTTCGTAGAGGTAGAACCCTCATTGTATTCCTCAGAGTTAGCATCCATGTGAGCTACGGGGTCAATGCGAACCTTGGCATCCTTGATATAGATAGGCAGAGAAGCCACTTCAGAAAGTACAAACTCATCGTTCAATGCGAATGCAGAAACGGTCTTGTTCTCCGTGAGCGTGATAGGACCAGTATATTTAGAAGAAGCAGTAGAGTCGCCAGACTCTGTGTAGTTGAACCAAATCACTGCGTCTGGAGTAGCGCAAGTGATGGTCACCTCTGCCTTACCGTTCTCTGTGGTGAAGTTGATAACAGGAGTCTCTGCTTGTCTCTTCATGAGAACCACGATAGAAGCTGGGTCACTGAGTTTGTATCCTTCAGCGATGGCAGCGGCAGTCACGGTAGTTTCCTCGGTCAAGTTGAATGGACCCGTGTAAAGTGTACTCTCGGTAGTAGGCTCTGTTCCGTCGAGCGTATAGTAAATCTTAGCTTTAGGATTCACGCTCTTGATGGTCACGTTGGTATTCAAGTTCTTGTATTCCAACTCGAATGTGGGAGCGGGAACCTTGGTGATGTCAGCCTTAGAAGCGGCAAGGATGCTGATGGCATTTTGCACCAGAGGAACAGCCGTTGGAGTATAAGCATCCAAGAATGCTTCTGTAGAGTATGGCAAATAGATATAGCCATTGTGATAGATGTTGTGCGTGTGGATAGCTGTGATGGAAGGATCTCCGTATGATGCAGCCAAGATGTCGTCGTCGGCAAAATACTCACCCAGTTTCACGCCTGTGATAGGAGCGTTGTTGGTGAATACGATACCTGCAGCACCCTCTTCGATTTCAGGAAGTTCGATGTTCTTGAAGAGGTCGTTCTTGGTCTCGTTCACGATACCGAACGGATTTTCAGTGATAGCAGCCTCTCCATATCCCCAAGCGTTATACAAATTGCCGTTGGTGTTCAGCATTGGCACGAAAGGCATTGCCTCTTTCACGATGGGAACGATGGCATTGTCGGGAGCGATGTTAGGAGCGATAGCCACTACGTCGAATGATTGGAGATATTCACTGTTAACGGCAGAGATGTCGCCAGCCACGTCGATAGGCGTAACCTTCAGGTTCTCGCCAGAGAACATAGACGTGAGAGCAGCCACGTTTTCTGTAGGCAATCCCTCGCTGCTGAGCAAGAGAGCCACGTTGGTGTTCAAGTCTTCTGGAGAGTCGCCTTCACCAACGATGATGTAATACACGTGGCAACCATTGGTAGTGGTTACGGAAACGTCAACATAGTCATCTACGTCGGGAGTGTCATCGGGAATGTTCCAAACCACGTCCTCGAAATAGGTGGGAACGTTGTTTCCAGATTCAGGACTCAATGTTTCTCCGTCAACGGCAATGTTAAGACCGCGAGCCTCGCTGTTCTTGTGAGATTCGATACCCATCTTCAAGGTCTCGCCTTTCTTCACGTTCTTGATTTTGAAGGTCAGGTTCTTACCGTTGAACCAAATGAAACTGTTGCCGTAAGGGAACATTCCGTTAGGAGAGTTCTCGTTGGCAGACTGAGCATAGTTGTAGGCAATCACGAATCCCTTAGCCTTGAGGCCTTTCAGCGTTAATCCCTCCAATTCGGGAATCACGTTAGTTACTCCGTCAACGGTAGTCGTGGCAAAGCCATCATCGTTTCCAGGTACGCCATTGTCGGCAGCCCAGAATGCACCTTGACCTCCACCCGTGAGGGAAGCGTCTTTTTCATAATCGCGCCAGTGAGATGTTCCACCAGTAGCACCATTTTGTTCCATGTCGGCTTGCAATGCGGCTATGGTAGCGGCACTGAATCCATTACGGAAATCCCATGTCTTGCGATACTTTTGAGCATTGGCACTCATTGAAATCATCAACAAGAAAGCCAGAAGAGTAGAAATTTTCTTCATATTAGGTATGTTTAGTTAATAAAATGTTGTGGCAAAGTTAGTGCTTTTTTGCTGATTGTCAAATAGTGAGCATGATTTTTTTATTTAAATAGGTGGTTTTTTGCATGATTGCATTATTTTTCATACTTTTGCAATGTAAAATTTTACACAAATGGAAGATAAGAAGATTGTAACGTTTGGAGAGATTTTATTGCGTTGGTCGAAAAATCATTGTTTGCGATTGATGCAGGGTACAAAATTCAACGGTAATTTCGGAGGTAGCGAAGCCAACGTCGCCGTGTCGTTAGCCATGTTGGGCGAGCGCGTGGAATATGTGTCTCGCATCCCCAAGGACCAGATAGGGCAGGCTTGTCTCAATGAGTTGCGCTCGTATGGGATAGAGATTGACCATGTGGAACGTGGTGGAGAGCGTTTGGGAACCTATTATTTTGAGGCGTCAGCAGCCATGCGCAATTCGATGGTGGTTTATGACAGGAAGAACTCCTCTTTCTATTCTTCCGCCCCAGGCATGTTTCCCTGGCACGAAATATTCTCTGATGCAAAAGCCTTTCATTGTTCGGGCATTACGTGTGCGGTAAGTCAAAGTGCGGCTGATGCCACCTTTGAGGCGGTACGTACTGCCAAGGAGATGGGTCTGACCATCACCTGCGACATCAATTACCGCAAGAACCTGTGGAAATACGGGGCAGACGCACATACCGTACTTCATGAACTGATGCAATACAGCGACTTTATCTTCGGCGACCAGAACGAATGGGAAGTGGCTACACACGTGCCTCATATCCCCATCAACAACATGTATGCTGACACGCAGTTTGACATGAAAGCCTATCGAGCCTATTTCGACGAGATGCACAAGCAATTCCCACGTTGCAAACAAATGCTCTTGGCTTTGCGCAACCAGATTACCACCAATCATCATACGCTGACAGGACTGCTGTGGAGTGAGGGAGAAATCCATACGGCACGTATCTACGACATCAACCCCGTGCTTGACCCGATGGGAGTGGGCGATGCTTACGTGGCTGCTTATATCCACGCCACGTTGAAATGGCAAGACCCACAACGCAGCCTTGACTTCGCCTTGGCTGCAAGTCAGTTGAAAAATTCCATCTCCGGAGATTTCAACCTTGTAACGGAAGACGAGATACTGCAATTCATGTAAGTATAAAAAACAATCGTGCATTGCCTTCATACGAGGGGCATGCACGATTCTGTTATCATTAGTAAACATATTGTCAAGGTTTGCTTTCGCCTTCGATATATTGCTGTATGAACATGTGTTCACCATCGAAGACCGCGTATGTAAACTGCCAAATCCAATCGCCCAATATTACCAATTCCGTCTTGCGAGACATCTTCATTTCCAGTTCTATGTGTCGATGTCCAAAGATGAAATAGTCTATGTTGGAGTGGGTTTTCATGTATTCCTTGGTGAAAAGTATGAGATACTCCTTGTCTTCACCCATGAAAGGAGCCTCTTTGCCGTCAGCACGTTTCAGACGGGAATGTTTCGCCCATTTCAATCCCAACTGCATTCCCCACCAAGGGTGTACGAAGTTGAGCAGTTTCTGGCAAGTGCGGTTATGAAACATCTTGCGGAGCAACTTAAACTTCGTGTCAGGGTCGCCCAATCCGTCGCCATGAGCCAGGAAAAACACCTTGTCGTAAATCTCGACGGTTTCAGGTTTGGTGTGCAGGATTACCCCACATTCTTTTTCCAGATAGCCATACGTCCAGATATCGTGGTTTCCCGTGAAGTAATGTACTTCCACTCCCATGTCGGTCAGTTCGGAAATCTTTCCCAAAAACCGGGTATATCCCTTGGGAACCACATATTTGTACTCATTCCAGAAGTCAAACATGTCTCCCAACAAGTAGATGGCTGATGCCTTGTGCTTGATGCTGTCGAGGAATCTAACCAGTCGGCGTTCCTGAGTGCGTTGGTGCTGAATGGCAAGTGACCCCAAGTGGGCATCTGCGAGGAAATAAATATTCTTCATGCTTAATGGTTTGTTCAATCAAATCCTAACTCCACCCTTGCTTCTTCGCTCATCATGCTTTGGTCCCAAGCAGGTTCGAAGACGAGATTGACCGTGGCATTGTGTACTCCTTCCAACGCATCCACCTTCTGTCTCACATCTTCCATGATGAAGTCTGCCGCAGGGCAACTTGGGGCGGTAAGCGTCATGTCTATCTCCACGTCCCCGTTGTCTTTCACCTCTATACGATAGATGAGTCCCAGTTCGTAGATGTCAACGGGAATTTCAGGGTCGTAAACTGTTTTCAATACATCTACGATACGTTCTTCAATCCATATTTTCTCTGTTTGCTCCATGAAATGAATCAATTGTTTGTTTTCTTTTGTGCAAACTTACGAAAAAAGGTTGTAACGAAAAAGCAATTTTCGAAAATTAACGCAGAATGACCGTAAATAAAAGGCAAAACGGGGAATAATGAGGAATTTCAGTTTTAGGCTGAATGCAAATTTGAGAGGAATAAAGAAGTAGTTAGGTCTCTTATCCGTAACCCATGAAACGGTCTTGTAACTCAGATTTATGTCCTCAATCCCTATAAGGCGAGAGCAGTCCGCAGGGAACTGATGGAGCGTATCAGCCGTGAACTCAAACCTTTTAAGGTTGTCATGACTACCGTTAAGGGAGGATAGAAATAATAGTAAACGATAGGACTTGACCAATAAGCGACGGAAACGATTTCAACGCTGAAAGCGGTGAGCCACGGAAAAACTTGTTTGGAGTGGAAGCAAGGTTGTGTTTTCGTAACCCGAAAACTGCTTTGCTCCACATTCCAAAGAATTGCGTGGAGGGGAATCAGCTCCCGATGGTCATAGATTTCTGAGTTCTGCTACTATAGCGAGAAGACACAGTAACAACCATGTTGCATTTTTGAAAAGGCGAGACCTAATTCGTCGTCCTTTTTCTGTGTTTTTTCGCTGATTTATATGAAAACCTTTGTTTTCTTGCTACTAATTTGCTATATTTGCACACTAAACGTCTATAAATAATAGATTTCTACTAAATGAAAGAATATACGCATTACAATCGTATCAAGTCAGTTTTAGCAGAGAAGAACAAGACTGGCACATGGCTCTCGGAGCAGATGGGGCGTAATCTAGGAACTGTTTCACGATGGATGACGAATAAAGTTCAGCCATCGGTGGAACAGCTTTATGATATTGCTAGGCATTTAGATGTTGATGTTAGGGAATTATTAGTTGCTTCTAAAAATTAAAACAATTACTTTTATGGCATTTGAAGATGATATGATAGAAGCAGGATATTCTGATGAACAAGATTATTTTGATAGTCTTATTGACGATTTTGAAGAAAGCTATAGACGTCAACGAGATCGCGATTTGGAATGCAGTGAAGATTTCGAATATGATGATTATGACGAGGATGAAGAGTGTGAACGTAAAGAGAAAAGAGAGAAAAGGGAATTAGAAAAGCAATGGGTTGAAAAGTGGAAAAACGAGAACCCTGATTTATCAATTATTTGGGATGCAGAGTATCAATCACGCTCTTATTGTGCTAGTTTAAGTGATTATAGTATGAATGAATATTATCAATTAAAAAAGTGGTTGAATGAACGAGAAATCTTTGAAGTGGAAAGAAATAGTATTGGTTGGAAAACAAATATTCAAAAACTTTTCGCATTGTACAAAAATGAACTTTTCAATTTTTATTATCCTAGTGATATGGAACTAATAAATATGGCTCTTGTTTCACAACAAGCTCAAGAGTTGTCTCATATCAAATTACGTGAGCCTTCATTATGGGTATTTGTTTCCTCCAATTATGAGGTTGATTCTAAATTATTAGAAACGATTGAAGAGGAAGCATTTTGGAACGAAGTTTATAATCGTAACATGGATTATGAATATTGGAAGGATAGCAATATTGAACAATATAATCTAATCGCGAAACAATGGATTGGAAATAGCGAATGGAGTGTATATGGAGAATGGGCAAGAAATCATGAAAATGAAAGAATCGAATGGGAAAAAAATAAGCTAGATATTTTTGAAAAATTTAGGAAAAACTACGAGACAAAAGAAAAAAATAAAATCATAGAATTATTAATAGAAGAATACAGGAAACATTCAAAGAAAGGATCTTTGCATAGTATCTCCGAAAAACTTTCTGAGAATGAATTTGATGAAGATGAATTTGATGAAGAAGATTTATTAGATGTAACACAAAATATAAAACATATTAATTATTTGCCAGATAATGAGTTGTTGGAAGTTGTTCCATTTGACTTGAGTAATATAGGAAAGGATATCGGTGGATGTATAATCGAGAAATTAGCAAGTCTCGATTTGGACAAATTATCAACAGAATCATATCAATATGCTGATAAGGTAATGACACAGCTATGGATTTATACTAATAGAGATAATTGGGAACTGGATGCATTAAAGAAAAAGAATGAATATCAGTTCAATCATGATAACAGATATTCTAAGGATTTTTATGAGTGGTGGAAAGATAAGTATCCAACAAAGTGGAAATATTTCAAAGAAAATACTATTCCTTTATATAGGAATAGATTTGAAGTCGTTATGAAATTCCGCCTCTGGGCTCTTGATGGCAATAAAGAAGCATTTATAACTATTGCTGATAAGTATCTACCATATTGGAATATGACCCTTAAGTTGATGTACGGACAGGATATACACGAGCAACTTAGTAAATATTTCTATAGTCAGATAGGTCATTCTACTGATTTTTGGGGGGATGATGTTGACTATATTAAAAATTGCACCTCATCAAAACATGAGATTGAAATTTGGCAAAAGGAGTTGCAAGATAAGGTAATTTGGAAATTTTTTTATGAAGAAAAAGATACAGATAGTGTGTTTTCACAACATCTTTATTTGGAATTAATGTACACTTCTTTAATGGAGTCCGGGGACGTGTAAAAAAGTAAACAAACCAAAATAAAAACAATTATGAGTATGAACCAAATCATCACTCAATAAATATTAGAAGGATTGGTAGACGAAACGATAATCTAATTGTAGTAATTGTATGAACAAAAAAGAAGCAGAAAAGGAATTTGATTTCGTATCAAAATACGGCAAACTTTTTCTTTGGGTATTAGCAGCATTCACCGTTGCTTTTGGCGTTTTCTTGTGTTATGCAAATAATGGGTTCCGGCATTCACAAGAAGAAATAAAGAAAAGTTACGTTGAACACATACGGAAAGCAGACAGCTTATATTTCGATATGGTGGCTTATAATAAGAATTATTCCTATCAGTCAAGCGAATTGAACGCTGCAATCCTTACCGACTCTTTGCTGAAATTAGCAATAGTCCCAAACGGCAAACTATCGGAATCGCAATATAAAAATCTGTCAGAAATTGTTTCCAGCTATTTCGAAAATATACAGAAGCTACATGCCCGATACGATGGGAAACTTTCGCAAGATTCTTTGCTCTTATCAGCAGAACGTCAACTTTTGGAAAGACAGACGCAGACAATGCTGGATTTACATCTGAATAAGATTGAGCACGAATATAGTAATATAACTATGTGGGCGGCAGTACTTACAATTCTATTTTTGGTTTTTAGCTTTTACTCCATCTTCAAGATGGATGAGTTGGTACAACAAGGAAATGAGGGACTTCGAGACATTAGACAATTGTATGCAGATGGAAAAGCCAATATAGATACAATAAAGACAGACGGTAATAAAATGTTGGGAGATTATAAATTGAAATTGGATGATACAGTCAACTGTCAGCAACGTATTATAAGTGAAACCGTTGAGCAAACTCAAAAAGAATTAAACAACAAAAAGGAACAACTTGACAAAACTATACAAAATGTTGTAAGTGAATTTGGCAACATTGATAAAATGCGAAGAGATAATGCAGATGCACTATCTAATACTCTCGCAACAATTGAGAAGAGATACGATAATGTGATGAAAGAAAAGGTCAAGCAACTTGATTTGTATTTGGAAAGAGTAAAACAATTCATGCATGAGAGTATGTCAACCCAAGAAAAGAAATAAGAGGTATATATTATGGGCGATTTTTTTCATGATTCATCAAACGCACTAACAAGTGCAGAAAATGAGCAGCAAAGAATATCTCAGAAAGAATTTGAGATAAAACTTGCTGATATAAATAGTAGGTATTCTTCTCCTCAAGAAAATAATGCTTATTTCTATAATCAGCAAAAGAAAATGCTATTAGAGTCCGAACTAATTTCGTACAAAGCTCAACGTGACAACCATATTAATATAGCGTTGCTTTGCGCGCTTAATTTGGCGGAACAGGAGATAATGAACAGACAATCTTATTCCCAAGCATCAATAATAATCACCAATATTTGCACATTTCTCACAATACAGAACATTCATTTGTCATTGAATTTCCCTATAATAATGAAGATGTCCTCCCTGAATTATGCACTTATGTCGCATCCAAGTGAGTTCTTTTCGTTAAGGCAAGCATTAACTAGTCTCAAAATTTATTTGGGAGTATAAAATAGGGGACAAAATGACCATGACAACTATTGGAATAGGTATTTGATTCAGGCTTAATAAGATGGATACGTGTGGTTTGAAATAATTGATTACTTTTACAAACGATATTAAAGAAATGGCAAAACGAAGAGAAATAAGGAATAGTACGGCAGAGTTTCTGTGCTTTCTGGCAGAGGCGAAGGAACAGAGTGTAGAGGTTTGCTATAAAGGCGAAAACATTTGGGCTATGTAGAAAGCAATGGCAACATTGTTCAATGTTACAGATCCATTTGCGCAAATAATAGAACAAGGGACAAAAATGTCATAATGACAAATAGCATAAGATATGTACAAAGAAAGGAACCATATAAAGGTGTTCGTATCATCAACGGTGTATGACTTTGAGTCACAGTTGGACATGGTGTACTCCACACTGGACGGCTATGGGTATGACGTGATGATGTCGCACAAGGGAACGATTCCCCTTGACAGTAAGTTGAGCAATCTGGAGAACTGCCTAAAGGGAGTAGAGGACTGCGATGTCTTCCTTGGATTCGTTAGACCTCTGACAGGTACGGGTATTCTGAAACCTGGAGAGAAATCTATCACTGCGCAGGAGTTTGAGGTGGCGTTCAAGGTGAACATGCCCCGTTTTGTGTTGGCAGACTATCGGGTAGTATTTGCCCGCCAATTCACTAATCTGATGAAGATACCCGCTGGTGATATACCTTACATCGTGAAGCGCGAGAAAAGTGATGGCAGCATTGTTGAACGCCCCAATAGAGTGGTTCATCCTGAATGTATTGAGTTGTATAATGCCACTATCCAAAGCAACACACTTCCCATCAGCAGGAAAGGCAACTGGGTGCAGGAATACAAGAATATGCAGGATGTGATGCTGCACGTAGAGGCACAGTTTAAAGATGTTGAACGTATAAAGCAAATGATAGGAAGTCATGAGTAATATGGGATTTATAGAGGCATTGCTCTCGCAGAAAGACGAGAGTTTCAGACTTAGACTATTAGCAGGGTATAATGCCGAAACAGTCATGCGAATAGTGTGTGCCTTCCTGAATAACGACGGCGGATGGATTGTTATAGGTGCATCTGAGGATGGAGCACGGACGGGCGTAGATGTTGAAGCTGTTGTGGCTGATATTCAGCGAAATGCCGTACAGCGAATCAAGCCCCTTCCGCTGGTGTATATTCATGCTGAGGATTATCAGGATGGTAAAGTGGTGCTGGTGACAGTGATGAAAGGAGGACTGCCACCCTATTCGTTTGATTCAAGTTATTACACAATGACTGGCGACCAAGTAGTCAAGCCAAATACCGACGAGGTGAACTTATTGATTCGCCGCTCAATGACCTCATCCTCATCTTGGGAGAAAAGCACTTGTCTTGACGCAGAATGGGAGGATCTTAATGCAAATCTCATGCACGAAGTGGTTGGTAAGGGATTGGAAAGAGGCAGATTAGACGAGCGTAACAACACACCGGAAAAACTACTTGGCAATCTGCAATTAGTCGATACCCCCAATGTAAAGAATGGAGCAATGGCTTTGTTTGGACAAGAGACTTCCAAATTCCTTCCGCAGAGCAGGATGCGGATACAAGTGATGCTGAAGGGAAAAGCTGCAAGCCAATATGAAGATACAGTAGTGATGGAAGGAAATCTGCTGGAATTGTCGAAACGTGCAAACGATTACTTCCTAAATCGTCTTCCGATGGTCAGTGAATTTCACCATGAGGAATGGGACAGAAAAGATTACTCGGAATACCCACAGGATGTTTTGGACGAGGCTGTTACGAATGCCCTGATTCATCGGGACATGAGCGACACAACGGGTGAAGTGCTTGTGTTCATCTACGCAGACAGAATAGAGGTGATCAACCCTGGAACTATGCCAGAGAACCTGGTGAAGAAAAAGAATGTGGTGCAGCCTCACGTGTCCACTCCAAGAAATCCGTTGATGGCAGAAATATTCTATGTCGATGGAAAAATGGAAAAGACAGGAAGAGGGTTGAAACTGATTCACGACCAGATGAATGACTTGAAGCGTAAATTGCCCGAATGGGAATGTATGGACGGAAGAACGAAACTTACCATCTATCGCACGCCCAATATCGTTAGACTGAATGCCAGAGTCACTGAGTATATAGCCACAAAGAAAGTAGGAGGTAGTTTCTCTAAGCAGGACTATCTGCAATATTGGGGCTATAAGATTTCCGATCCAACTGCCAAAAACGACCTGCAACAGATGGTAAATGCACACCTCTGTCGGAAAGATGGTTCTGGTCCTGCTACAAGGTATGTAGTATTGGCTAATAATTAGCCGATATTTAGCCGATAAAAAGTGTATTGCTTTGATTATTAATGATTTGTCGCAAACTGACAGTCATAAGTATTTATCCGATTATCGGCTAATCTCTGCATCCGATAGTAATTGAAGATATTGTAGGAACTGCCAGAAAGTATATGTTTACGTTGGGTGAACTTGGTGTTTGGGTAGGGTAAAGACAGTGTTTACGCAGACGATTCCTCTCTTATAGTCTTCCCATTTCTTGGTAAGAGTAGTATTGTCCGTCACAGATGACGAGATGGTCGAGGAAATAGATGCGCATGGTTTCGCACGCTTTCTTCACCCTTTGGGTGAGTCTGTCATCATCGCCACTGGGCTTGGGGTTGTTGGAAGGATGATTATGGCAAAGGGCAAGGACGGTGGCGTTTGACAAAAGAGCCTCTTTCATGATGATGCGAACGTCAACGGCGGTTTCAGTGATTCCCCCATGACTGATGCGTAAGGCACGAATGAGTTTGTAGTTTTGGTTCATCAAGATAATCCAAGCCTCTTCCACGTCGAGATCTTTCATGAAAGGGTGGATGTATTCATAAATGGCAGTGGCAGAACCAAGGTCTTTCCTTTGTTCAGCCATTTCCCTTTGTCGTCTCTTTCCCAATTCGCAAGCCGCCAAGATGCTGATAGCCTTAGCCTCTCCGATACCGTTATAAGAACAAAGTTCACGGATGCTTTTCTTGCCGAGCGTGTTGAGGTTGTTGTGGCAATCGCTGAGAACCCTCTTCATCAGTTCTACGGCTGATTCCTTGGCAGAGCCAGAGCCAATCAATATCGCCAATAATTCCGCATTCGACAGAACCTCTGCCCCTAAGTCACGCAATTTCTCCCGTGGACGGTCTTCCTCCGCCCATTGGTTGATGCTAAGTTTGTTTTCCATAATATGATTGTGTTCGCTATTTCATTGAAAAGCCATTGTGGTTACTTGTAGAAGTTCTTTTCAAAAGCCGTAAACTCGTCTTGTTTCAATACGATTCTCTTCCACCATGCTTTGAGGAAGCCAAAACCATATCCCATGAGTTGTACGAAAGCCGCCGGAATGGAGAGAATGCCCACCCAAAGACTACGGTTCTTGATGGAAGAATCGATGAAAATGATGAGTGAGTAGAGCAGGATGGGGCAGAGAGCCAGGATGCAAAGCATAAAGCCTACGCCCTGGTGCATGTTGTCGGTAGGTCTGAGGTGGTTTGCGTCGAGCCATTCACCACAGAAATACATGGCTAATCCGAGGATGAAAAGCAAGGCAAGTCCGATTACCCCTACGGTAAACACCATGGGGAGCGTATGAACGAGCTTCATCGTGCCTGGATGACGTTTCTCCAAGTTGATTCTGGCAATACCCGAATTGAAAACCTGACGGAAGAACTTGCGGAAATCCGTGCGCCTCTTGTGCCAAACCCATGCTTGTGGGAACAAACGAGGGCGATAACCCGCCTCGCAGATACGGTAAGAGAAGTCTATGTCTTCACCAAAGCGCATCTTGGAGAATCCTCCAAGCGACAGGTAAACATCGCGCCGAATGCCCATGTTGAACGAGCGAGGGTAGAACTTATCCAGTTTTGCCTTTCCACCACGAATGCCCCCCGTGGTAAAGAAAGACGTCATCGAGTAAGAGATGGCTTTCTGCACTGGCGTAAACGAAGGGTGAGAAGCATCGGGACCGCCGAAAGCCTCGCAAGGATTGGTGTTTAGTTCCTCTTCAATGGCTTTCAGGTAATCACAAGGCAGCACTACGTCAGAATCCAAGATCAGGAGATAGTCGCCCTTGGCACGTTCCGCACCATAGTTTCTGCTCTGTCCGGGACCGCTGTTGGGTTTCATGAAATACGAAAGTCTTAGCTTTCCTTCATATTTGTCGCATACCTCGCGACACGTTTTCTGAGAGCCATCCTCCACGACTATCACCTCGAAGTCTTGGAAAGATTGAGAAAGTAAACTGGAAAGCAACTCGTCCACTTCGTCTGGACGGTTATAGACAGGAATGATGATACTGTATTTCATGGTGATTAGAAGTTAGGAAATCCTATTAATAAATTAGGAACAAGAAGAGGATGATGTTTCGCTCGTCTTGTTCCTAAATAGATGATGTTCGTATTATTCTTTTACGCGGTTCAGGTAAGAGCCGTCGCGAGTGTCAACCTGTACCAAGTCGCCTTCGTTGATGAACAATGGAACGCGGATTTCCACGCCTGTTTCCAATGTAGCTGGTTTGGTGGCGTTGGTAGCGGTGTCTCCCTTGATACCGGGCTCGCTATGAGTAACGCGCAGATTGGTCTTCACTGGCATTTCAGCGTAAAGGATCGTATTGGTATCAGCATCGCTTACCACCTCCACAACATCACTTTCTTTCATGTAATCTACACCAGTGATGAGGTCTTTCGCTATGGGAATCTGGTCGTATGTCTCTTGGTTCATGAAGATATAGTCTTCACCTTCCATGTAGAGATATTGATAAGAGCGGCGCTCAACACGTACGTCTTCGAGAGCCTCACCGATGTTGAAGCGCTTTTCAAGCACTCTTCCGCTTACCACATCTTTCAGAGTGGTGCGCATAATGGTGTTTCCCTTACCAGGCTTAACGTGTAAGAAGTCGATGCAGAAATACAGTTTCCCGTCCATGCGGATGCAGGTACCTTTCTTGATGTCTTGTGATTTAATCATTGTTGTATTATCTTGAAAATGTTATTAATTATGTCTGTGATTTATGAAAATGCGCTGCAAAGTTACAAATAAAATATAAAAAAACATGTGTTTTGCGTTTAAAAATCACATAATTCTTTGTTATTTCGAAAATTATCCGTACTTTTGCATCCCGAATTGTGCGTATCCGCCTTTTTTACGGAAAAATAATAACAATAAATATACAAAGAAGATGAAAAGAACATTTCAGCCTCACAACAAGAGAAGAGCTCACAAGCATGGTTTCCGTGAGAGAATGTCAACCAAGAACGGTCGTCGCGTGCTTGCTTCTCGTCGCGCCAAGGGCCGCAAGAAGTTAACGGTTTCTAATGAGCACCACGGAAAATAAGCGTGGAATTTCTCTAAGACGCAATGATTAAAGCAGCAAAGATATTATTTCTTTGTTGCTTTTTGTATATTTGTGGTTTTTTGTTTACCTTTGCGACAAATTATAGTGATTCAATGAAAGCATCGGAATTTTTCAAGAAGATAACAAGTTTGTATCTATGGGCAAATCTCCTCGCAATGGCATGTGTCGTTGCGGTGATTGGCATTGGTGTGAAGTATGGATTGGATATTTATACCCATCACGGTGAAGCTATTACCATACCCAACGTGAAAAACAAGAGCTTCAAGGATGCACAAGCCATCTTTGAGAATGTGGGATTGGAAGTGGTGGTCAGCGATACGGGGTATGTGAAGTCGCTTCCTCCAGGTTGCGTACTGGAACAAACTCCCGAAGCTGGGGAGCGTGTGAAGTCGGGACATTTGATTTACTTGACCGTCAATGCTTCCAAGACACCTACCATCACCATGCCCGACATTATCGACAACAGTTCTTTGCGCGAGGCAATAGCCAAATTGTCGTCTATGGGCTTCAAGCTCGGAATGCCTAAGTTTGTTTCCGGTGAGAAAGACTGGGTTTACGGAGTCATCGTCAACGGTAAGAACGTATCTGCCGGAGCCAAGATTTCGGTAGAGGATTCGGTCTATATCCAAGTGGGAAACGGTTTGAGAGACTTGTCTGACTCGGTGAATTACATCGATCCCATCTATATTGACGAAAGCGACCTGATGAGTGGTGATGACTTTGAGGAGGTAGAGGCTCCCCAATCTTCAACGTCGGAAAAGAAAGAGAAACCTACGGTGACGGAGAAGAAGGAAACGACAAGCGATAAGACCACTACTTCTTCGGAGAAGAAGGTTTCTACCACCGACAAGAAGCCATCTACCACTGACAAGAAACCATCTACAAGTGAGAAGAAAACGGAAACAAAGACGGATGTGAAATCGGAAAAGAAATCCACATCTACTGATACGAAGTCTTCAAAGCCGAAGGCAAAACAAGGATAAGCAATGGCAATGACCGACGAGACGATACAGATAGAGGATATAGAGGAATTGGAAGACGAGCAATCGTTGTATGAACATTTCCGAATGGTGGTAGATGCTGGGCAGGCTCCTTTGAGAATTGACAAGTATATGTTGGAGCATCAGCAGCATACCAGTCGTAACCGCATTCAGAAGGCTGCCGATGCTGGTTTCATTCATGTCAACGACCGCCCCGTGAAGAGCAATTACAAGGTGCGTCCAGGTGATGTGATAACCTTGATGCTTGACCGTCCGCGCCATGACAATAGCATTGAGCCCGAAGATATTCCGCTCGACATTGTTTATGAAGACGATGAACTGATGGTGGTGAATAAGAAAGCTGGTATGGTAGTTCATCCTGGTGCGGGCAACTTCCACGGAACGCTCATTAATGCCGTAGCGTGGCACTTGAAAGACAATCCCAAATTTGATCCTAATGACCCAGAGGTGGGACTCGTACACCGTATCGACAAGGATACGAGCGGTTTGTTGGTAATAGCCAAGACACCAGAGGCGAAATCCAAGCTTGGCGTGCAATTCTTCAACAAGACCACTCATCGTAGTTATCTGGCATTGGTATGGTGTAATTTCACGGAAGACAGCGGACGGATAGAAGGAAATATCGCACGTGACCCTAAAGACCGATTGCGCATGACCGTGTTTCCACCAGATTCAGAGATAGGCAAGCCAGCCGTTACTCATTATCGGGTGGTGGAGCGGTTTGGTTACGTGACGTTGATAGAATGTATTCTCGAAACGGGAAGAACTCATCAGATTCGTGCTCACATGAAGCACATTGGCCATCCCTTGTTCTTTGACGAGCGATATGGTGGCGATGAGATATTGAGAGGACAACGTAGCAGTACCTACAAGGCATTTGTACAAAATTGCTTCAAGCTTTGTCCGCGCCAAGTGTTACATGCCCAGACGTTGGGATTCGTTCATCCCAAGACTGAAAAGCAGATGGATTTCACTTCACCATTGCCTGAAGACATGAAGGCGGTGATAGAAAAATGGCGTGTCTATATCGGAGGATTGCAGACAACGTCTGACATATATATATAATTAAGGTGTATTTTATATTTAATCATTCAAGATAAAATGAAAAGAAACATTGCCATCTTATGCGGTGGTGACTCATCAGAGCACGATGTGTCGTTGCGTTCGGCACGAGGCTTGTATTCCTTCTTTGACAAGGAACGTTATAATGTGTATATAGTTGATGTGAAGGGTGTGGATTGGCACGTGAACTTCGATAATGGTGATGTTGCCAATATCGACAAAAACGATTTCTCCTTCAAGCAAGACGGTAAGACCATTTGGTTTGATTATGCTTATATCACCATTCACGGTACTCCTGGTGAAAACGGTATCATGCAAGGATATTTGGATCTCTTGCACATGCCTTATTCTACGAGTAACGTATTGGTAGAGGCATTGACGTTTGACAAATACGCACTCAACAATTACTTGCGTGGGTTTGGCGTGAATGTTGCCAAGAGTATCTTGCTTCGTCGTGGTGAGGAAAACAAATTTACTGAAGAGGAGATTGAGGCACAGATAGGAATGCCTTGCTTCGTGAAACCTGCTGCCGACGGAAGTAGCTTCGGTGTTTCAAAGGTGAAGAATGCCGACCAGTTGGCTCCCGCACTAAGAAACGCATTCATGGAATGTGATGAGGTGATGATAGAATCCTATCTGAACGGTACCGAGGTTACCGTGGGCTGCTATAAGACTAAGAGCAAGTCGGTGGTGTTCCCCGTTACTGAAGTGGTGACCAACAATGAATTCTTCGATTACGATGCTAAATACAATGGACAAGTGCAAGAAATCACTCCGGCTCGCATTTCTCCCGAATTGACGAAGGCTTTGCAGGATGAAACGAGTCGTATCTACGACCTTCTGCATTGCAACGGCATCATCCGCATTGATTACATCGTAACGAAAAACAGCGATGGCTCTGATCAAATCTATATGTTGGAAATCAATACCACACCAGGTATGACTCCCACCAGCTTCATTCCCCAACAAGTACGTGCTGCAGGGCTTGACATCAAAGACGTACTGACAGATATAGTGGAAAATCAGTTTTGATAAGCTCCTAAATTAGGGGCGGAAATCTGAGTATTTACCCCAATTCAACAAGGTAAACATGAAAGAAGAAGAGATAAGCTCGTTTGATGAGATTCGTCCTTACGAGGCAGAAGAGATGAAGCAAGCCTTTAATGACTTGCTCAACGACAGGCAATTTTCATTGGTGTTGAAAGGTTTTGCACCTTGGTTGCCCAAGTCATTGCGCAACGGATTGTTGAAGTTGGCGTTTACGGGAGTGAAAACGCCGCTCGACTTCCAGTTGCGTTTCATGAAACCGATTGTGAATTATATCATCCGCAAGAAATCCGACGGTATCTCGTTTGATGAGAAGGCCTTGCCACGAGACAAAAGCTTGCGTTATACTTTTGTCTCAAACCATCGTGACATTGTACTCGACTCTGCCTTCCTTGATGTTTTGCTTGTCAATCACGATTACCCTACTACGGTAGAGATTGGTATTGGCGACAACCTGTTGATTTATCCCTGGATAAAACGTTTGGTACGGATGAACAAGGCATTCGTGGTGCGCCGCTCGCTCACTCCACATGAGATGATTAAATCGAGTCAACTCATGAGCAAGTACATCCACTATGCGGTGAACACGAAAAAGGAAAACATCTGGATAGCCCAACGCGAGGGAAGGGCAAAGGATAGCGACGACCGTACGCAAGAGTCGGTCTTGAAGATGCTTGCCATGGGTGGCGAGGGGAAACCATACGAACAACTTGCCGACTTGAATATCGTACCGCTTACTATCAGTTATGAATATGACCCTTGCGATTACCTAAAGGCTAAGGAATTTCAGCAAAAACGCGACAATCCACGTTTTAAGAAGAGCAGACAAGATGACCTTGATAATATGCGTGTAGGTATTTTCGGCTATAAAGGTCGTGTACATTATCACTGTGCTGCTCCCGTGAATGCAAGGATGAAAGAGTTGGCTGATAAGAACTTGCCTAAGAATGATTTCTATCGTGCTTTGGCAGAACAAATCGATAGTCAGATTCATGCGCATTATCGTATTTATCCTAACAATTACATCGCTCTCGACAGGTTGAATGGCAACAATGCCAATGCCTCGCATTATACGAAAGCAGATGAAGAACGGTTCAACCAATACCTTGAAGGGCAGTTGGCTAAGATAGACTTACCCGATAAAGATGTGGCGTTCCTGACTGAAAGGATGTTGACGATGTATGCGAATCCACTGAGAAACTGGTTGAAAGCTAAAGAATAGAGATATGTGGACAACAAGGTTCTTGATTGACGATGGTAAATGGGCGAGGCTTGCTTCGACTATATGCTGTATTGCCTTGTTGTCTGTCTTTGCTTCCTGCGAGTTCAATCAATACGAAACGGGTGATGGGCAATATAGTTATCTTCGGGCAGATTTCGTAGAAGTTCATACCCTTGAATCCCAGCAAATAGACTATGCCATCAATGATGATGGTGAAAAGATTGTTTTCGATAAGCCTTATTCGGTGAAATGGGCAGAAACAAAGGATTCGCTCTATCGTGCACTTTTGTACTATAACCGTAAGCCAGATAAGGCTGAGTTGGTTAGCGTTCAGAGAGTACACGTGTTGAGACCATTGCTTTCGGATAGCGTCAAAAATCCCAAGACCGATCCCGTAACGTTGGAAAGTGCTTGGACAAGCGAATGTCAGCGTACTTTCACGACAGATAACCAGCTAAAAGCATGTTATCTGAATGTTTCTTTCTACGTCAAGACGGGGCAACACGATGAGGAACTTGTCCATACAATCGGCGTGATAAGTGAAAACCGTAACGATACCTTGAGGCTGACTCTCCTGCACGACCAAGGCGGCATTCCCGAATATTATAGTTCTCGTGTTTATGCCAGTATCCCATTGCTCTCATCAAAACAAGAAGAAAGTGAAGATGATTATTCCGTTGTCAGGCTAGCCGTAAATACTTATCAGGGAGAGACTGTTGAATTTTTCCCGCAATAAAATATCGGAATAGAGTGCCTGATGCTCTATTCCGATCAAATGTTTCTGCTAATAGGCTTGTTCATGTACGCCTTTAACGGCTCTTCCACTGGGATCGTTCATGTTCTTAAAGGCTTCGTCCCACTCTAACGCTATGGCTGTAGAACAAGCCACACTTGCTTCGCTGGGAACGCTACGGGCTGCCGACTCGCTGGGGAAATGCTCGGCAAAGATACTGCGATAATAATATTCCTCCTTGTTCTTGGGCGGATTGATGGGGAAACGTTCGGCGGCATGAGCCATCTGCTCGTCAGAAACCGCTTCAGAAGTAATCTTTTTGAGTGTATCTATCCATGAATAGCCTACGCCATCAGAGAACTGTTCCTTCTGTCGCCATGCTACTTCTTCGGGAAGCATGTCTGCAAAAGCTTCCCTTACGATGCGTTTTTCGATGATAAAACCACTGTCTTCCTTGGAGTTTGATGATAGAGGTCCACACATCTTTGCTCGTGGATTGGTGCGCATGGCTACGTCAAGAAACTCCTTGTCAAGGAATGGTACGCGCCCCTCTACGCCCCAAGCCGAAAGACTCTTGTTGGCTCGGAGACAATCATATAGATGTAGTTTTGAAAGTTTACGCACGGTTTCCTCGTGAAAGGCTTGTGCCGATGGTGCTTTGTGGAAATACAGATAACCACCAAAGATCTCGTCTGCTCCTTCACCGGAAAGAACCATCTTGATCCCCATCGACTTGATCACTCGTGCCAAGAGATACATGGGCGTTGAGGCTCGTACGGTGGTCACGTCGTATGTCTCAATAAAGTAAATCACGTCGCGAATGGCATCAAGACCCTCTTGTATGGTATAGTTGATTTCGTGATGTACCGTTCCGATGTGGTCTGCCACCATTCGGGCTTTCGCTAAGTCGGGTGCTCCTTTCAAGCCTACGGCAAAACTATGCAACCGAGGCCAATAAGCCTTGGTCTGTAGGTTGTCTTCTATGCGCATTTCCGAATATTTCTCTGCAATGGCAGAAATCACCGATGAGTCGAGACCGCCACTCAGCAACACGCCGTATGGAACGTCAGACATCAGTTGGCGGCGTACGGCATCTTCTAATGAATCGTGGATGAGGGAAATATCGGCAGTATTGTCTTTCACGTTCTCGTATTCCATCCAGTCGCGTTGGTAATAACGTTTCATTCCTGGTTCTCCGCTCCAGTAAAAGTGACCAGGCAAGAATGGCTCGTATTGTTCGCACTGTCCTTCAAGAGCTTTCAGCTCTGATGCCACATAGACTGTGCCGTCAGAATCGTACCCGATATAAAGTGGAATCACACCTATGGGGTCACGGGCAATGAGAAACTCGTCTCTTTCCTCGTCGTAAAGGGCAAAGGCAAAAATACCACTGAGTTGTTCAAGCATAGCGATGATTGCATCTTGAGAACAACCTGATGTGTTTCGCATCTCCCTGTACAATGCCAAGATAACTTCGCAGTCGCTACCTGTTTGAAAACCATATTTCCCTTCGTATGCCTTGCGAATATCTTGATGGTTGTAAATTTCCCCATTCACGGCAAGTACTTGTTGTTTGTCTGGTGAATACAATGGCTGTCCGCCAGATTCGGGATCGACAATGCTTAGTCGTTCATGTGCTAACACTGCACTTCCGCCCGTATAAATGCCACTCCAGTCTGGACCACGATGACGGATTTTCTGACTCATGCGCAGAGCCTTCTTCCGAAGACCTTGCGTTTGAGCTTTCACGTTAAAGATTCCAATAATTCCACACATAGCTATTGTTATTATTATTTGATATTCTTTTCTCTGATATGTTCCTCGTATTCGGCAAGTTCACGCTCACCAATATGTGCCAAGCCATAATGCTCATCGTGCTGTGAGAAGTCGAGACCAACCTTCTCGCTGTATGCTGACACACGCATGGGTATCAGACGGTCTATCAACTTGTAGCCTAACCAACTGACAGCAAACGTATAGACAAATACGATGACGATTGCCAAAAGGTGATAAAGGAAAATTACAAAGCCGTCCCATGTACCGGAAATCAATCCTTCTTGGATGAATATTCCTGTTAAGACCGTACCGAAGATACCACCTGTACCGTGTGTGGGAAACACGTCGAGTGCATCGTCAATGCTGCTACGTGAACGCCAGTAAACGGCAATGTTGCAAATGAGTGTAATGACGAAAGCGATGAAAATACTTTGTCCTACTGTGACATATCCCGCTGATGGGGTGATGGCAACGAGTCCTACTACGCATCCCACAGCTGCACCCATCGCTGACGGCTTTCTTCCGCGTAGGCAGTCAAAGAAAATCCATGTCATCATAGCCGTAGCCGAAGCGGTGTTGGTGTTGAGGAATGCCTTTACTGCCTGTCCGTCAGCATGGAGAGAAGAACCTGCGTTGAATCCGAACCATCCTAACCAAAGAAGGGCTGCACCTAACAACACAAACGGAATGTTGGCTGGTTCGCTTCTGCGTGTCTGAGCCTGACGTCTTCCAAGGAAAATGGCACCAGCCAATGCTGCCACACCTGATGATGCATGTACCACGATACCTCCTGCGAAGTCGATGACTCCCCATTTGCAAAATAATCCTTCTGGATGCCAAGTCATGTGGGCCAATGGACAATAAATAAAGAAAAAGAAGAACATCATGAAAAACATATATGCCGAAAAGCGCACACGCTCAGCAAACGAGCCCGTGATCAATGATGGGGTGATGATGGCGAATTTCATCTGAAACAATGCGTAAAGAGCCAATGGAATCGTTGCACCACCTAATACGTTTCCTGCTGATGTGGTATAGACAGCTCCACCTACGTTCTTGAACATCAGGAAGGTAAACGGATTGCCAATAATACCGCCTATGTCATCGCCAAAGCAAAGCGAGAATCCTACTACTACCCATAACACGGAGATGAGTCCCATGGCGATAAAGGATTGTAACATGGTAGAGATCACATTCTTTGCACCCACCATTCCACCATAGAAAAATGAAAGTCCTGGTGTCATCATCAATACAAAGATGGTTGCGGTAATGAGCCATGCTACATCGGCAGCGGAAATCACTGACCAATCGCACTCGAAAGAGGGCTCTCCTACGAAGATGCCAGCGATGGCAATCAGTGTCATTGCTGTCATCAGAATAATCCAACGTCTTTTAATCTTCATACCTTAATCTTTCTTTAAGTTACACTTTGAGTTCTTTCGGCTGCAAAAATAATGCAAAATGAAAGAATGGACATTAAAAATATAACACTTTGAATGAAGAAAATTGTTAACGATAACAGTTGTGAAGTTATTTTGTTGAAAATGTGACGTTTTGAAAGTATTGTTGTTTGTTTTAGTTTCAAAATGAAAGTTTGTTTATTGAATAATGAAATTATTGAAAGATATTTATTTTAAATTCTTTCATTTTGTATAATTTTGCAGCATCAAACATAACGATTGTAAGTTTTTAATAAGGATAATATGACAAAACGTAAACTTCAAGGATTATACCAAAGCGACTATGAGCATGATGCGTGTGGCGTTGGAATGGTTGTGAACATTCACGGAAACAAGAGCCATGCCTTAGTGGACAGTGCGTTGAAGGTATTGGAGAACATGCGACATCGTGGTGCTGAAGTAGGAAAGGACGGTGATGGAGCGGGTATTATGTTGCAAATTCCACATGAGTTTATCTTGTTGCAGGGAATCCCTGTGCCAGAAAAAGGAAAATATGGTACGGGACTGGTGTTCTTGCCTAAGGATGAGAAGGCTCAGGCAGAGATCCTTTCGGTGATGATAGAGGAAATCGAGCGTGAGGGATTGCAACTGATGCATCTTCGTACAGTGCCAACTAATCCCGACTGTTTGGGAGAAATGGCATTGGGTGCAGAACCGGCTATCAAACAGATATTCGTCACTGGTGTGAATGATGATCAGGTGGAAACCTTCGCACGTACATTATATATTATACGTAAGAAGATAGAACGTCGGGTTACGCACAAGGATTTCTATATCTGTTCGTTGAGCAATACGAATATTGTTTATAAGGGTATGTTGTCTTCCATGCAAGTAAGGCAATACTATCCTGATTTGTCAAATCCTTATTTTACGAGTGGTTTGGCACTTGTGCATTCCCGATTCAGTACCAACACCTTCCCAACATGGTCATTGGCACAACCTTTCCGCTTGATGGCTCACAATGGTGAGATTAATACCATACGTGGCAATAGAGGGTGGATGCAGGCAAGGGAAAGCGTATTGCTCAAAGGCGAGAAATGGAAAATGGGAAATGGAGACATTGCGCCCATCGTACAACCAGGTATGTCTGATTCTGCCTCGCTCGACAATGTGCTGGAGTTTTTTGTGATGTCGGGCTTGTCGCTTCCTCATGCCATGAGCGTGCTGGTTCCAGAGTCATTTAATGACAAGAATCCCATCAGCGAAGACCTAAAGGCATTCTACGAGTATCATTCCATATTGATGGAACCTTGGGATGGACCTGCCGCGCTCTTGTTTAGCGATGGAAGGTTTGCAGGAGGAATGTTGGATCGTAATGGACTTCGCCCTGCACGCTACACCATTACGAAGAGTGACATGATGGTGGTGGCTTCGGAAGTGGGAGTGATGGATTTCGACCCCACGGAGATTGCCGAGAAGGGTAGGTTGCAACCTGGAAAAATATTGCTTGTGGATACAAAAGAGGGTAAGATTTACTACGATGGTGAAATCAAACAACAATTGGCAAACGAGCATCCTTACAGGCAGTGGTTGGCAACAAACCGAATACAGTTGGAAAAACTGAAAAGTGGGCGACATGTGGAGAATGCCGTGGAAAACCTCTTGCAGAAGGAAATCATGTTTGGTTTCGGGGCGGAGGATGTGGATGCAACCATCGTGCCAATGGCTACGAACGGACAGGAGCCTACGGCTTCAATGGGCAACGACACGCCTTTGGCAGTGCTGTCAGACAAGCCGCAGGTGTTCTTCAATTATTTCCGTCAGCAATTTGCGCAGGTTACCAATCCTGCCATCGACTCCATTCGTGAGGAATTGGTGATGTCTTTGACAGAGTATATTGGTCGTGTGGGTTCTGGCATCTTGAATCCCGATGAGTCAAATTGCAAGATGGTACGTTTGCCACATCCCATATTGAACAATACCCAACTGGATATTTTGTGTAACATTCGGTACAAGGGGTTTAATACAATCAAACTTCCGATGGTATTTGCTCTTACGTCAAAGTATTCGCCTAAAGGAGAGGGTAGCGAATGGCAGAATGCGGGAGAAGACTTGCGACATGCCTTGGATAAACTATGTAAAGATGCGGAAAAGGCAGTAGATGATGGGTACAATTATATCATCTTGACGGATAAGGTTCCGTCTCAAGATGATGTCAATGCAGAATGGACTTTCATTCCCTCACTCTTGGCAGTTTCGGCTGTTCATCATTACCTGATTAGCGTGGGCAAACGTGTACAGACAGCATTGATCGTGGAGAGTGGAGAAATCCGCGAGACCATGCACGCGGCATTGTTGTTAGGATATGGAGCTTCTGCGTTGTGCCCCTACATGACATTCGCCATTCTTGATGATTTGGTAAAGCGACACAAGATACAAGAAGACTATGCCACTGCCGAGAAGAACTATATCAAGGCTGTAAAGAAGGGCTTGTTTAAGATTATGGCGAAGATGGGTATCTCTACCATTCGCAGTTATCGAGGAGCCAAGATTTTTGAAAGCATAGGACTGAGTGAGAATTTGCTCAAGGCATATTTCGGTACGGAGGTAAGTACGATAGGTGGAATAGGTCTGGAAAAGATTGCAAAAGATGCCATAGCCATGCACCGTGCAGCCTCAGGTCCTGTATGTTGCGATGCCATCGCAACAAATGAGTCCGATAGGCAAGCACCAAGCCAGCCCGCCTTTCTGCCTAATCATGGGCAATTTCATTGGCGTAAGGATGGCGTGCGCCACGCATGGAATCCTGAGACGATAGCAACTCTTCAATTGGCAACTCGCACCGGCGACTATGAGAAGTTTAAGGAGTATAGCCGCCTCGTTGACCAGAAAGAATCGCCCATATTTATCCGTGATTTCTTCGGTTTCAGAAAACAACCTATCAATATTGATGAGGTAGAGCCAGTGAGTGAGATCGTGAAACATTTTGTTGCTGGAGCCATGTCGTTTGGTGCCTTGAGTAGGGAGGCGCATGAGGCTATCTGCCTTGCCATGAACAAATTGGGAACACGCAGCAATACGGGAGAGGGCGGTGAAGATACCGAACGGTTCCATGCCACCTTCGACGGTATCAGCTTGAATAGCAAGACAAAGCAAGTAGCGAGCGGACGCTTTGGCGTTACGACGGAATACTTGGTGAATGCCGAGGAAATACAAATCAAGGTTGCGCAAGGTGCAAAGCCTGGAGAAGGAGGACAGTTGCCTGGCTTTAAGGTGAATGAGGTCATTGCCAAGACCCGTCATAGCATTCCTGGCATTTCGTTGATTTCTCCACCTCCTCATCATGACATCTATAGCATTGAAGACTTGGCACAACTGATATTCGATCTCAGAAGTGTGAATCCCTCTGCTGCCATTTCTGTGAAATTAGTGGCAGAGAGTGGTGTGGGTACCATTGCGGCTGGTGTAGCCAAGGCCAAAGCCGACTTGATTATCATTTCAGGAGCAGAGGGCGGCACTGGTGCTTCACCAGCTTCAAGTATGCGGTTTGCGGGCATTTCTCCTGAAATTGGTTTGAGTGAGACACAACAGACGCTTGTTCACAACGGGTTGAGAGAATGTGTACGTCTGCAAGTGGATGGTCAGATAAAAACTGGACGTGACATCGTACTTATGGCAATGCTCGGAGCAGAGGAATTTGGATTTGGTACGTCGTTGCTCATTGTCTTGGGGTGTGTGATGATGCGCAAGTGTAACCTCAATACTTGTCCGATGGGTGTTGCTACGCAGAATCCCCAACTTCGTCAGCATTTCATGGGGCATTATAAGTATCTTGTCAATTATTTCACTTTCCTCGCACAAGAAGTACGAGAGTATTTGGCAGAGATGGGATTCAGAAAACTAACTGACATCGTAGGACATACGGAATTGATAGAAGTAAAGAGTGAGATGCAGAAAAAACGTGAAAACGTTCAACTTGATTTCAGTCGTATATTATTTAAGGAGAGTGATGACCATTCTGTGCTTCATTATGCTGGTAAGGCTCATGCCTCTTTTGTTTCTCCACATTCTCTCGATCAACAAATGATCTTGGCTTCAAAGCCTGCCATTGACCATCAAGAGGAAGTGAATCTTGATTATGCCATTAAGAATACCGACCGTGCCGTAGGAACAACCCTTTCGGGTGCAATAGCCCAGAAACGTGGAGGAGCTGGTCTTCCTGACGATACCATAAACGTGAAGTTCAAGGGTTCTGCAGGTCAATCATTTGGCGCATTCTTGGTGCATGGCGTGTCTTTTAAGTTGGAAGGAGAGACAAACGACTATTTTGCCAAAGGTCTCAGTGGTGGACGTATAGCTATCCTCCCACCGACGCGAGCCAATTTTGCGGCAGAAGAGAATATCATCGCTGGCAATACGGGATTGTATGGTGCTACTTCTGGCGAACTCTATGTCAACGGAAAGGTGGGTGAGCGTTTTGGAGTGCGTAACTCTGGAGCCATTGCCGTGGTAGAAGGTGCAGGCGACCATTGTTGTGAGTATATGACTGGCGGTCGTGTGGTTGTGCTTGGTGAGACAGGACGTAACTTCGCTGCTGGTATGTCTGGAGGCGTAGCTTACGTATGGGACAAACATCACAATTTTGACTATTTCTGCAATATGGATATGGTGGAAATCAATCTGGTCGAGGATAGTGTCAGCAGAAAAGAACTGCATGAACTGATTCGCCAACATTATCTCTATACGGGTTCTAAGCTTGCTCGCACAATGCTTGATAATTGGAATCGTTACGTAGAAGACTTTATACAAGTTGTGCCTATCGAATACAAACGTGTGTTGCAAGAAGAACAAATGAATAAGTTAAGACAGAAAATAGCAGATATGCAAAGAGATTATTGATTATGGGAAATCCGAAAGCATTTTTAGAAATACACCGCCAAGAGGCGGGTTATCGTCCGATTCACGATAGAATCCACGACTTTGGTGAAGTAGAACAGACACTCAACACTCGTGAGCGCAAGTTGCAAGCCTCTCGATGTATGGATTGTGGAGTACCGTTTTGTCATTGGGCTTGTCCGTTGGGCAACAAGCCGCCAGAGTGGAATGATGCGTTGTATAAAGGTGATTGGGAAATGGCATATCGTTTACTTAGTGCCACCAATCCTTTCCCAGAGTTTACTGGACGCATTTGTCCTGCTCTTTGTGAGAAGGCTTGCGTGCTGAACCTCATTGAGCATGAGCCTACCACCAACCGTGAGGATGAGTGTGCCATTACTGAAGCGGCATTCCGTGAAGGATATATCACCGTGCATCATCCCATCCGTAATGGAAAGAAGGTTGCTGTTATCGGTGCTGGTCCTGCAGGACTTGCTGCTGCCAATGACTTGAACTTAATGGGCTATTCTGTAACCGTCTTTGAGAAGAATGAGGCAGCAGGAGGCTTGTTGAGATATGGTATTCCAAACTTTAAGTTGAATAAGACGATTATTGACCGTCGCATGAGGCTGTTAGAGGAAGAGGGGATAGAGTTTAGGTTTAATTCGGAGGTCTCGGAGTTCTCAGAGTACTCGGAGTACTCTGCCATTGTCATCGCTACTGGTACTCCCGTCGCTCGCAATCTCAATATCCCTGGCCGTGACTTGAAGGGTGTACACTTTGCCCTTGACCTTCTTGCCCAGCAGAATCGAGTGCTGGCAGGTAAGGAGTTTAGCAAGGAAGAACGTATTACAGCGAAAGGCAAGGATGTGCTTGTCATTGGTGGTGGCGATACGGGTAGTGATTGTATTGGTACGGCTCACCGACAGGGATGCAAGAGCGTTACGCAGATAGAGATCATGCCTAAACCCATAGAAGGACCTGTGGATCCGATGAATCCTTGGCCCAACTACCCACGTACATTAAAAACCACTTCTTCACATGAAGAGGGATGTGTGCGGAGATGGAATATCAATACACTTGAGTTCTTGGGGAAAGATGGTAAGTTGACGGGTGTCAAGGTACAGGAAATTGATTGGCAACCTAATCCCGAAGGTGGTCGCCCGCTGATGGTGGATAAGGGTAAACCGGAAATCATCAAGGCTGAACTGGTGCTTTTGGCAATGGGTTTTCTCAAGCCCGAACATCCAAAATATGCTGAAAATGTCTTTGTATGTGGGGATGCTGCCAATGGTGCTTCATTGGTGGTACGCGCCATGGCAAGTGGTAAGAAAGTAGCAACTCAAGTACATCAATACCTTTCAAGATGATGAAGACACCGTTTACGAAAATGCACGGGGCTGGCAATGATTACATTTATGTCGATACCATGTCGTACACCGTTCAACATCCGGAAAAGACTGCCATCCTATGGAGTGACCGTCATAAGGGCATTGGTTCGGATGGGTTGGTTTTGATAGGTTCTCCGTATTCCCTTGCTCCCACGCAAGAAGCTGATTTCTCTATGCGTATATTCAATGCTGATGGAAGTGAGGCGATGATGTGTGGCAATGCCTCTCGTTGTATAGGAAAATACTTGTATGAGCGAGGATTGACCCATAAGACAACGATAAAGTTACAGACGTTGTCAGGCATCAAGACGCTCAACCTTCATGTCTCCGATGGGATAGTGGAGTGTGTCACCGTAGATATGTTGGAGCCTGTCTTGGAGAACAAGAATCAATATCTGCCTACTGATGGATTACGTGAGGGTGTGTTTGTTTCGATGGGCAATCCGCATTATGTGATTTTTACTCATGACGTGAATGAGGTAGAGCAGGTGGGCAGAGTGTTGGAATGTCATCCTGCTTTTCCCGAACGGTGCAACATCGAGTTTGCCGCCATTCAAGAAGATGGCTCAATCCGTGTACGTGTATGGGAACGAGGCAGTGGCATTACGATGGCTTGTGGTACGGGAGCGTGTGCAACAGCCGTAGCTGCTTTTGTCACGGGTAGATGTGGTAGAAAGTCGCAGATTGTCATGGATGGTGGAACGCTTCATATAGAATGGAACGAATTTGACAATCACGTATATATGACAGGTCCTGCTGCCTTTGTGTTCGACGGTGAGGCAGAACAGGGAGTTCAGGGGTAACAAGGAGTTAAGGAGTTCAGATAAATGTTATTTTAGAAGATTATTTATTAATACAAACACAAATAATATGGAAGCATTAAGATTTCAAGTTGTCGGTGAGGCTTTCAAGAAGAAGCCTCTCGACGTGCAAGTACCAAGTGAGAGACCTGCCAAATATTTTGGAAAGAAGGTTTTCAATCGTGAGAAAATGTATAAGTATTTGCCGAAGGATGTCTATGAGAAGATGATAGATGTAATGGATAATGGCGCAAGGTTGGATCGTGCCGTTGCTGATGCCGTTGCAGAAGGAATGAAGCAATGGGCTACGGAAAACGGAGTGACGCATTATACCCATTGGTTCCAACCTCTGACGGAAGGAACGGCTGAAAAGCACGACTCCTTCATCGAGCATGATGGCAAGGGTGGCATGGTGGAAGAGTTTACTGGTAAATTGTTGGTTCAACAAGAACCTGATGCCTCTTCTTTCCCCTCTGGTGGCATTCGTTCTACCTTTGAGGCTCGTGGCTATTCGGCTTGGGATCCAACATCGCCCGTCTTCATCATTGATGATACATTGTGTATTCCCACCGTATTTATCAGTTATAGTGGCGAAGCTCTCGACTATAAGGCTCCTTTGCTCCGTGCGCTCCATGCAGTGAACGTGGCGGCAACGGATGTTTGTCATTATTTTGATCCTACGGTAAAGAAGGTTACTTCTAACCTGGGATGGGAACAAGAGTATTTCCTTGTTGATGAAGGACTGTATGCTGCTCGTCCCGATTTGTTGTTGACAGGTCGAACTTTGATGGGACATGACTCTGCGAAAAACCAACAGATGGACGATCATTATTTTGGTGCTATCCCAGAGCGTGTGGCTGCCTTCATGAAGGAACTCGAAATCGTGGCTCTTGAATTGGGCGTTCCTTGCAAAACTCGTCACAATGAGGTGGCTCCTAATCAATTCGAGCTGGCACCTATATTCGAGGAAACCAATCTTGCCGTAGATCATAATATGTTGCTCATGTCCATGATGAAACGCGTGGCTCGCAAGCATGGCTTCCGTGTGTTGTTGCACGAAAAACCCTTTGCCGGCATTAACGGTAGTGGTAAGCACAACAACTGGAGTCTCTCTACAGACAATGGTATCTTGCTCCATGCTCCTGGCAAGGATGCTATTCAGAACTTGCGTTTCGCCACCTTCATCGTGGAAACACTGATGGGCGTTTATCGTCACAACGGTTTGTTGAAGGCAAGTATCATGAGTGCTACAAACGCACATCGTCTTGGTGCAAACGAGGCTCCTCCTGCCATCATCTCTTCTTTCTTGGGAACGCAATTGTCTGAATTGCTCGACCATATCGAAAAGGCTGACAAGGAGAATATCCTCGTCATGGACGGAAAGCAGGGGATGAAGTTGGATATTCCTGAGATTCCCGAACTGCTGATAGACAATACCGACCGCAACCGCACCTCTCCTTTTGCCTTTACGGGCAATCGTTTCGAGTTCCGTGCCGTTGGTAGTGAGGCAAACTGCGCCAGTGCCATGATTGCCTTAAACAGTGCTGTGGCTGAGGCTCTTGTCAATTTCAAGAAACGCGTGGATGCTCGTATTGCCGAGACTGCTCAGAAGTTTGAGGGAACGGGACACAATGCCACTTTCCATGCTATCATCGACATCTTGCGCGAAGACATCAAGACCTGCAAGCCTATCCGATTTGATGGCAATGGCTATTCTGATGAATGGGTTGTGGAAGCTACCAAACGAGGACTTGACGTAGAGAAGTCTTGCCCGAAGATTTTTGAGCGTTACCTCGATCCAGAGAGTATTGAGATGTTTGAGAGCCTTGGCGTGATGACCAAGAAAGAACTGGAAGCTCGTAATGAGGTGAAATGGGAAACGTACACCAAGAAAATACAAATTGAGGCTCGCGTGTTGGGCGACCTCTCCATGAATCATATCATCCCAGTAGCTACCCGCTACCAGTCGCAATTGCTGAAGAACGTGGGAAATATGGCGGCTGTCTTCTCTGCGGAAAAAGCCCAAAATCTCTCTGCCCGCAATATCCAACTCATTGAGGAAATCGCTGAACGTACATCCATGATTGAAAAACAGGTGGACGAATTGGTCAACGCGCGTAAGCTTGCCAATAAGATAGAGGATGAACACGACAAGGCGATTGCCTATCACGATACCGTAGAGCCAAAACTTGACGATATCCGTTATCAGATAGACAAACTGGAATTGATAGTGGATGATAGTTGTTGGCCATTACCCAAATATCGTGAGTTGTTATTCATCAGATAAGTATTGGTCATTGCTTATATTCTTAAATCTGCGTCGTAGTTTTAGTAAACTGCGACGCAGATTAATAAAACTGTGACGTAGATTAAGTAATCTGCGACACAGATTTAACTTTTTTGATGCTTTTTCTTTATTTCGATAAATGTTCCAACATGTCTTTGGTCATGGCGGTGAGGTTATATTGAGGTTGCCAATCCCATTCCTGACGAGCGGCAGAGTCATCGAGACGATTAGGCCATGAGTCGGCTATTGCCTGTTTCATGGGGTCAACGTTGTATTCCATCTCAAACTCTGGGCGCAGTTTCTTGATTTCCTCGTAAATGATTTGAGGATCAAAGCTCATGGACGCTACGTTAAACCCATTTCTGTGAATCAGTCGGGTAGGGTCGGCTTCCATCAAGGAAATGGCTGCATGGAGTGCATCGGGCATATACATCATGTCTAAGAACGTGCCTTGTCGGAGTGGACAAATAAACTTTTCCTTCCTCACGGCAGCGTAGAAGATGTCAACGGCATAGTCGGTGGTTCCTCCACCAGGAAGAGTGAGGTAAGAAATGATTCCAGGGAAGCGCACCGAGCGAGTATCTACACCATATTTATAATAATAGTAATCACTCAGCAATTCGGTGGTTACCTTTGAGATTCCATAGATGGTACGTGGGCGTTGGATGGTGTCTTGTGGGGTCATGTCGTGAGGTGTTTCCAAGCCAAACGAACCGATAGAACTGGGCGTGAAAACGGCACAATGTTGTTGGCGGGCAATCTCAAGGATATTGAACAAGCCGTCGATACCGATTTTCCATGCCAGTAGAGGTTTCGACTCTGCTACCACAGACAACAAGGCGGCAAGATTGAAGATTGTGTCTATCTGGTATTTCTTGACAACATCCAAGAGCATTTCGCTATTGGTAACGTCGGCGAGAGCGGAAGGTCCTCCCTCTTTCAGTTCGCCTGTGGGTTCTGCCCCGTGTATGTATCCGGCTATGACATGCTCATTGCCATAACGTTTTCTTAATTCCCGTGTGAGTTCAGATCCTATTTGTCCTGTAGAACCAATGATCAGTATATTCTTCATGTTGATAATAGTTATTAAGTCGATGTCAATTAATGCTGCAAAATAACAACCTTTTTTTTAAATAAATGAGATTCTTTGTATAAAACACGTTTAAAAATGCGCAATTTTAAGTAATTATAACAGAATAACCAATTATATCTCGAAAATTATCTGTTATTTTGCGTGGTTATTACTATTAATTCTATTATCATGTACGGAAAAATGAAAGAACATCTCAGTCAGACGCTCGCTGAGATTCGTGAAGCTGGGCTTTACAAAGAAGAGCGTTTCATAGAAAGTCCACAACGTGCTGCCATTCAGGTGAAGGGGCAGGAAGTATTAAACTTTTGTGCCAACAACTATTTAGGATTGTCTGACAATCCCCGTTTGATAGAGGGAGCCAAGAAGATGATGGATCAAAGGGGCTTCGGTATGTCGAGTGTGCGCTTCATCTGTGGAACGCAAGACATTCATAAGCAGTTGGAGGCAGCCATCAGTGATTATTTCAAAACCGAGGATACCATTCTTTATGCTGCATGTTTTGATGCCAATGGTGGCGTGTTTGAACCCTTGTTTACTGACGAGGATGCCATTATCAGCGACGCTCTCAATCATGCGTCGATTATAGATGGTGTCCGTCTGTGCAAGGCAAAGCGTTATCGTTATGCTAATGCCGACATGGCAGACCTGGAAAGATGCTTGCAGGAAGCACAGGCACAACGGTTCCGTATCATCGTGACGGATGGTGTGTTCTCGATGGATGGAAACGTTGCCCCAATGGATAAGATTTGCGACCTTGCCGAGAAATACGATGCTCTCGTGATGGTAGATGAGAGTCATTCGGCTGGCGTAGTGGGAGAAACGGGGCATGGAGTGAGCGAGTTCTTCCATACCTACGGTCGCGTAGATATTTATACGGGTACTTTAGGTAAGGCATTTGGCGGTGCTTTGGGTGGATTCACCACTGGACGTAAGGAAATCATCGACTTGCTCAGACAGCGCAGTCGTCCTTATCTCTTCTCTAACTCCTTGGCTCCTTGTATCATAGGCGCTTCGCTTGAAGTGTTTAAGATGCTCAAGGAAAGCAATGAACTGCATGATAAGCTGGTAGAGAATGTCAACTATTTTCGTGATCAAATGATGGCTGCCGGTTTTGACATCAAGCCTACGCAAAGTGCCATTTGCGCGGTGATGTTATACGATGCTAAATTGTCGCAGGAATATGCTGCCAAGATGCAGGAAGAAGGTATTTACGTGACGGGATTCTATTATCCGGTGGTTCCCAAAGGACAGGCTCGTATCAGGGTTCAGCTATCTGCGGGTCACACCCGTGAACAACTTGACAAGTGTATCAATGCATTTATCAAGGTGGGGAAGGAATTAGGTGTTTTGAAGTAAAAATGTATCATGTTTATGCATTTTTCTTAACTTGCATATCGATACTGGCAAAATAGTACCATTATTTAGTAAGATAATATCATATCTATTTTCAAATAATTCTTATCTTTGCAAAAATTTTTCTAAGAATCTAAAGATATTTTTCATAATAAACCTAAGAAAATACTTAAGTATGAGTCTGAGTTTTAGAAAAACCCTGCTGCTAATGGGCGCATGTGCCACTGTAGGAGCCATTCCTACCCAGCAAGCCAATGCCGCCTCACCGACAGGAGCCACCAATGTGGTTCAGCAGCTAAAGAAAGTGACAGGTGTCGTCAGTGATTCCTTTGGTCCCGTAGTGGGAGCAACAATCATGGAGAAAGGCACTAGTAATGGAACGGTTACTGACGTGGACGGTAACTTCTCCTTGAATGTGAACCCGGGTGCAACGCTCGTGGTGTCTTACATTGGCTTTGCCTCACAAGAAATTGTGGTGGGCAATCAATCTTCTCTGAACATTACCCTTCAGGAAGACAACACAAGTCTTGATGAAGTGGTAGTTGTGGGTTATGGTGTGCAAAAGAAGAAATTGGTGACAGGTGCTACCGTTGAGGTGAAGGGCGATGACATTACCAAGCTCAACACCACTCAGGTACTTGGAGCCTTGCAGAGCCAAAGCCCTGGTGTGAGCATCCAGGCGGTTTCTGGTCAGCCAGGTGATGGATTTAAGGTTGCCATTCGTGGTGCCGGTACCAATGGAGACACAAAACCTTTGTATGTAATTGACGGTGTAGCGGGTGGCGACATCAACAACTTGAACCCTGCTGACATTGAGCGTATCGACGTATTGAAAGACGCTGCATCTTGTGCCATCTATGGTTCTGCCGCTGCCAATGGTGTTATCCTCGTGACCACCAAGCAAGGTAAGGAAGGTAGCGTACAAGTATCTTACGATGGTAACATTGGTTGGTCAAATGTTTACCGTATGCCACAGTTGCTCACAGCTAAGCAATATATGGAAGTACAAGACTTGGTACGTTTCAATAGTGGCGTAGCTCCACGTAACTGGGCTGATTTTGTAGATGCTGACTTGCTGAAAGCTTACCAAAACGGAACCAATGAAGGTTCTAATTTCATGGAAGCCATTCGCAACAAGAATGCCGTTACTACCAGTCATGCTGTGAATGTCGCTGGTGGTTCAGAGTATTCTAAGTTCTCTACAGGTATTGGCTATCAATATCAAGACGGTGTGTTTGGAAATTTGGTGAAGTCAGACTTCCGTCGTTTCACATTCCGCTTGAACTCAGAACACATTATCTATCGTAACTCCAAAGGTTTGGATGTCATCAAGGTTGGTGAAAACGTTTATTGGCAACATCGCCAGACACAAGGTTTGCAACAAGGAAACCAATATTCTAACGAAATATCGAATATGTTGCGTGCCAATCCTATGATACCTATTTATAATGCGAATGGAGAATGGTTTGGTTATGATGACATGAAAGGTTCGGGATTGTCAAAGAATGGATGGTTTGATTATAACTCTTATACCAACAACCCCATTGCTTCGATGATGTACAATCAAAGTGCTAACAACAAGAGTATCAGCTATGGTCTTAATGCTGTTGGTTACATTGAGATTCAGCCTATTAAGGGACTTACCTATCGTGGACAAATAAACTATAACCAAAGTTCATGGTCATGGCGTGCATATCTTCCTGTTTATCACTTGAATGACCAAGGTGCAAGCCGAGAGATAGACCAAGCAACCAACCAAACTGGTCAAGGTTGGGGTTGGGGTACAACCAATACTTTGAACTTTAAGTTTGATATTTCCAAGTTGCACAACTTTGATATCCTCGTTGGTACAGAGTACGGAATGTCTAAACCTGACTATGGTTTCACATTGAATGCAACTGCCAATAATTCTATTTTTGGCGACTTGCGTCACGCATATATGTCTTTCATGAAAGACAATACTCAGAAAGCCACTGTTTCTGGTTCTCCTTATGGTGATTCAAGAAGTATGTCTTACTTCGGTCGTTTGAACTACGACTATGCTGAGAAGTATATGTTTACCGCTATCTTCCGTGCTGATGGTAGTTCTGTATTTGCACCAGGACACCGCTGGGGTTACTTCCCCTCATTCTCTGCAGGTTGGGTAGTGTCTAACGAAAAGTTTATGCAAAGTACTTCTTCATGGCTCGACTTCTTGAAGATTCGTGCAGGTTGGGGACAAAATGGTAACAAGAACATCGTTGATGGTTTTGCTTATCAGGCAACATTTGGCTATGACGCTTACAGTAACTATTCTTTTGGAAACAACAAAGATGGTTATACTAATGGTGCATCTCCTAAGCGTTTGGCTAATACTGAACTTACTTGGGAAACCTCTGAGCAGCTTGACTTAGGTCTCGATGCACGTTTCTTCAACGGAAGACTTGGCTTGGTATTCGACTGGTATAGGAAGACCACGAAAGACTTGTTGCTTAACGTACCTATTCCTCCAACCACAGGTTTCAAGACACAGTTGAAGAATGCCGGTACTGTACGTAACACGGGTATTGAGTTTGCCTTGAATTGGCGTGATCAAATTGGCGCATTTAAATATGGTGCAAGTTGGAATATTGCCGTTAATAAGAATAAGGTGACCAAAGTTAACAGTGAACAAGACTATAATAATGGTGGTTTAGACTTGTTGGCTCAAGGTACAGGCTACATGGCACGTTTCCAAGAAGGTCATCCTATTGGTTACTTCTGGGGATATAAGACAGACGGTGTTATTCAGAACCAAGACGATTTGGCTGCTTATGTTGCTACTCTGAAGGATGGAAACGCTGCCAACTCTTTGCAGGGTTCCGGTCTGAAGCCAGGTGACTTGAAGTTTGTTGATGTTAATGGCGACGGAGTCATTGATGCTGAAGACAAGACCGACCTTGGTAATCCACATCCAGATGTGACGATGGGTCTTACATTGAATGCTGAATACAAAGGCTTTGATTTCAGTGTAACAGGTTATGCTGCTCTCGGTCAACAAGTGGCTCGCTCATATCGTAAGTTTACAGACGGTGAGCAAGAAAACTATACCACAGAAGTTTATAGCTATTGGAATGGTGAAGGTACAAGTAACAAGTATCCATTGTTGAGCCGTATGAACGTAGGTGTGAACTGGCAGTCTATCTCTGACATTTACGTTGAAAACGCTGGCTATTTCCGTCTCCAGAACTTGACAATTGGTTACGATTTTGCAAAGACATTCAATACACGCCTATTTGAACAATTACGTGTTTACTTCGCAGCACAGAACCTCTTTACCATTACCAAGTACAAAGGTATGGATCCTGAAAATGGTCGTGCTCTTAATGGAAATGAGCCTTGGGTAACAGGTGTTGACGTAGGTAACTATCCTCAGCCACGTACCTATATGGTAGGTGTAAACCTCAAGTTCAAGGGTAAGGGTGAGCAGAAGAAGGCCGCTGTTGCAGCCGTAGCTCCTGTTGTGAACAACAATGCAGAAATTGACCGTCTGAATGGTGAGGTGAACAGACTTCGCGCAGAGAATGACCAGCTTCGTAACCATAAGCCTGAAAAGGAAGTGGTGAAGGAAGTGGTTGCAAGCAAGGAGTTCGTGACATTCCCATATTTGGTGAACTTCGACATCAACAAGACCGACGTGGTGAACCGTGAGATGTTCAACCTCAACAGTGTTGCCGAGATGATCAAGGCAACTCCTGGTAAGAAGTATGCCGTAGTAGGTTATGCTGACAAGCAGACTGGTTCTAACGAGCGTAATACCCAATTGGCAGAGCAACGTTCAAAGAACGTTTACGACGTGCTCATCAAGAAGTACGGTGTTCCTGCAAGCAGTCTCGTACTCGACTCTAAGGGTGGTGTGGATTACTTGTACAAGGATGATGCTCAAGTAAGCCGTTCGGTATTAATTTCTGAGGTAAAATAATCGCAGAATCGAAATCATAAATATTTAGAAGAACATGAAAAAAATAGCATATTTTTTAGGCGCATTGCTTATCACTGGAACATTCGCTTCTTGTGATATTGACAATGTAGAGAATATGGGCGAACTTTCTACAGAGAATTTCCCCGTTTCTGAAGTAGATGGTGCTGCCGTACTTGCTGGTATTTACGAAAACCTGAATGCTACTCATGCTTATCCTCAGGAGTCGTTTCTTTATTATGCTTGTTTGGCAAGTGATGACCAGTTTGGTGGTGGTGGTACTAATGATAAATTGATGCAGGCAATGGACCTCATTACCAACTATAATTCTGATATGACCAATGACTTCTGGGTGTTGCGTTATGAAGGACTGAACCGTGCCAATACCTTGATTCAGGCTTTGCCAAACACAAATATGTCTGAGGAACTGAAGAATCAATACTTGGGTGAGGCATTGTTCTTGAGAGCTTATTATTATTATGAGCTTGCTTCCATGTATGGAAATGTACCTCTCTTGACAGTACCAAGTGGCGGAACCGAAACTCAAGGTGATGTTAAAGTCTTGTGGGGACAAATGTTACAAGACTTGAGAGATGCTATTAAGATGATGCCAGCAGAGCGTAAGAATGACGGTCATGTAGATAAGTTTACCGCTGAGGCTATGTTGGGTCGTGTATGGCTTTTCTATACAGGTATGTATTGCAACGGAACAGAGATTGCCGACTTGACCAGCGAGACATATAACCCTCTGACATCAGTAGAACTTCCAGACGGAACAACAATGACAAAACAAGAAGTGATTGGATATATTGACGATTGCGTTAATAATTCTGGTTACTCTCTCGTTCCCGATTTCCGTAACTTGTGGGCTTACACCAACCGTTTCACGGCAAAAGATTATGACTATCTCAATGATCCGATTATCGTGAAGGCTTCTGATGGCGTAACTGATTCAATCGCAGGATACAAATTGAAGGAAGGCATCAAATGGGTTGAGGATGATAATGGAGAAGGAACAAGTACAAATCCTGAGTCTATGTTTGCCATTAAGTTCAATAAGTTGGCTGACTGGTCAACCACGATTGGATATGCTAACGGAATTGCCCTGCACTTCGGTGTACGTGGAGGTCAGCAATATGCAGCTACGTTCCCATTCGGTCAAGGCTGGGGTGCCGGACCTGTTGCTCCTAACCTCGTGAACGATTGGAAATCGACGGAGCCAAACGATATGCGTCGTGATGCAACTATCCAAGACTGGACAAAACAACCTTCATACACTTATGGTGGTTGGTCTGACTTTGTGCAGGAAACAGACTTCTATGGAAAGAAATGGTCTCCTATTTCTGCCAAGAACGATGGTTCTACATCAATCTCTGTTTCAGAAAACCCATACGTTTGTTGTTTTGAAAACTTGATGTATGGTTCTCAAGGATGGCCTCAAGGTGCCAATAACATGCAGTTGAATAACATCCACGACTTGGTACTGATTCGTTTTGCTGACGTGCTGCTGATGCAAAGTGAATTAAAGGAAGACGTGAGTGGAATCAATGCAGTACGTAAACGTGCTGGTCTTGAGCCAATTGCTGCATACTCACTTACGGCTTTGCAGAATGAACGTAGATGGGAGTTTGCTTGTGAGGGAATTCGCTGGAACGATATTCGTAGATGGCATATTGCTGCTTCGGCATTGGCTAAGCAGGATAGACAACCTATATATTATTGTGGCGAGAAAGGTGAAAACTTTGCTCACAATGGTGGATATGTTGCTCGTTACAAGGCTACCGCTGGTTTCCAGAAGATGCCTGAAAGCCAAGTGCAGATTGGAAGTGTAAAACAGAATGCAGGATGGACTTCCTCTGATTCTGAGTACACTGGATGGCAATAACGTTTTAGTAATCAAAAAAAGATAAAACAGATATGAAAAAGAGTTTTTTTATCCTTCCATTGATGGCTTTAGCCATGACGCTTGTTGCATGTGACCCGAGTCATGACAATGAAGGACCGAAGGATAGTGCCAGTTCAGAGGCACTCACCAGTCAAATGGTAATCAAGGCTAAGAGTGAAGGCAATAATAACCTCACCGTTTATACAGAGCCTACACGATTCATTTGGGTGTATGATGCAAAAACCAATAATGTGGTTGGCAACGGTACGGCTGTAAAGATACAGGTCGCTCCTCCTACGGAAGAAGTGACGTATTACATTACTACGCATAATCAAGATGGTTCGATTGTGAAATCTGGAACCAAATCGATTAAGATTTCTGAGTACACAGACCTGCCTGGAATCTATAATCAGATTTTCGGTGACGGAAAAGGTGGTTTCACCACTACCAAATGGGGATGGGATACAGGAGCCTCTGACGGTGTTTGGGGTAATGGTGCCTATCTTGAAAATACAGGACCTGGATGGTGGGTCGTTTCTGCCAGTGACATTGATGCTCAAGCAGAAGGCAAAGGACTATCCAATGATGGCTTGAATGGTTGGATGGAACTGAGCTTGTCTGGAGTAAAAACCAGTCGTGGCGAAACCGGCAACGTGGTTGTGACACAAGATATCGTTAAGGCTGGTTGGGACATCGGTAAAATGGTGTTCTCTGGAACCACTCCTTTGATGGGTATTCAACCAAATGTTGGTGGTAATCAGTATGATTATCATATCTTGAAGGCAGACGGAACTACTCTTCGCCTTTGCGCTCCAGAGCCAGGTGCTGGTGATTGGGGTACAGCTTGGTTCTGGAACTTCAAGAAATTGTAATTGTAAGTTCTTGTGCTAAATATTACCGCTCCAATTGTCCTTATCAATTGGGGCGGTTTTCTTATGATTTTATTTGCTAATTTCATTAATTTATTATACTTTTGCAAGATTATTAAACAGGTGTGAGAAAAAGGAATATGTTGAGGAAATATGCAATATGCAGCAGGTGGGGATTGACATGTCTGTTTGGCATGGGAATCTTCTTGTTCTGGCTTTTGTGCTATCCTCATGCGCTGTCTTACCAAGAGCAATATCAGCTGTTCCTTTTTTCTCTGGATTACTTGACAGAGAGAATCCAAGTACCTGGTGGTTTTGCGGATTATATCGGTGAATTTTTTGTACAGTTCTATTATATAGAATGGGCAGGAGCATTGGTACTTGCCGTTTGGTTGGTGATGCTGCAACGGTTGACGTGGCGCATGATGCGTTGCAACTCATCGCTATATATGCTCAGTTTTGTTCCTTCCGTCATGTTGATATGGCTGTTGGGCGACCCCAGTGTGCTGTTCTCCTACATGATAGCCGTGTTTGTAGCGATGATACTTGGTGTTTGTCGTTCGCAAAAGCAAGGTTTACGATGTCCAAACATCATGTTTGACGTGGTTGCCACACCTTTATTATATTGGGCGATAGGACCGATGGCTTGGCTCTACGTTGCGTTACGTGTTGTTGATAACGGTTGGCGTTGGTCTTGGACAATCGCTTGGATGTTGTCGGTACAGTTGTCAGCCTACCATTTTATCCTGTTGCAATGGCCATCTTATACGGCTATTTGGGGAATCTATTACCGTATTCCGTTACATATCAATACCTTGATGTGGGTGATACCCCTCATCGTTGTCTTGCTTGCCATCTTGTCTAAGTTGCTGCAAGAAAGAAAAGACAATCATCCGTGGATAGGACATGCTTTACAGACGGTCTTACTTGTGGTACTCGGATTTTTTGCCATTACGAAGGGATACGACAGAGATATGTATGAACTGATTCGTCAGGATTATCTCGTTCGTCAAGAACGATGGGACGACATCATAGAGAGAGCCAGGGATTATCAGGTGAAGACACCGTTTAGTTCTGTCTGTGTCAATCTCGCCCTTTCGCAGAAACGACAATTAGCCAATCAGATGTTTGACTTCTACCAGAGTGGAGAAGATGCTCTGATGATGCCTCGCATACGCGACTTGACTTCCATGCTGCCTACGGCTGAAGTGTTTTGGCGATTGGGAATGGTTAATTCAGCCCAACGATATATGTTCGACACCCAAGAATCTATCTTGAATGCCAAGAAGAGCGGGCGTTGTACGAAGCGCATTGCGGAATGTATGATGGTGAATGGTCATTACGCTCCAGCAAGAAAGCAATTAGGACTGTTGAAGAAAAGTCTGTTTTACAGGGATTGGGCTTTGGAAGCAGAGACGTTGATAGGTAATGAAGAGGCAATCAACAGTCATCCTGTTTATGGAAGACTGAGAAAAATCAGGTATAAGAAAGATTTCTTGTATAACTACGAAGAGAGAGACAAGATGCTTGGTCTCCTGTTTGTGAACAATCCTGAGAACAAGATGGCACTCGACTATTTCATGGGGCAGTTGCTGCTGAATGTCAACCTCGTTGATTTTCAGCAATATATGTCGTGGGTGCAGCAATATGGCGGTTATCGCATGATGCCCCTCACTTATCAAGACGTGATGCTTTGCATTCAGAAGAACGGACAGGTGCAAGGTTCGCCATATAGGAAATACGTGGACAGTAAATGGAAGGAAGCAGAATGAAGGAAACAGACAATTTGGTAAACGGTTCATGCAATGGCAGACGGGCGATTCAGACAACTACTTGTTTGAAGGGATGGTTCTATACCCTCTGCCTATGTTGCTTCCTCTGCCTTTTGTCCTCCTGTTCCACAAAGCCAACTCATCCCACTCTCGTCAACGAATATCCCAAGATTTATCCCAACTATATTGGAGTGACCATTCCCGTGAACATTGCTCCATTAAACTTCAACTTCATCAATGAAGACATAGAATGTATGGACGTGGTGGTGCGTGGAAGTAAGGGAGGGGAGATTCATGCGAATGGTGAATATGTGGATTTCGACATAGAAGAATGGAAACAACTCACGGAACAAAATAAGGGCGCATCCCTCCGCTTCACCTTGTGCGTGAAGAAAGACGGCAAGTGGATTCAGTATAAGGATTTCACGATGACGGTGAGCAATTATCCCTTGGAAGATTTCGGACTGACCTATCGCCGTATCACGCCCGGTTACGAAGTGGGAGGCAATATCGGTATTTACCAACGAGACCTCCATTCATTCAAGGAATTTGCAATCATTACCGAAACGACCGTTCCCGGTAGATGTTTCAATTGTCATACAGCCAACCAGACCAACCCACGACAATTCACCATGCAGATGAGAGGCGAGGGTGGGGGAACGCTGATACAGAAAGATGGCAAACAACGATGGTTAGAAACCAAAACCGACTCTACCAAGGCGGCTGGCAGTTATGCTTATTGGCACCCGTCGGGTAATTATTGTGCTTACGCGGTGAATGCCGTTCATCAATCCTTTTTCGTAGGAACCAAGCAACGTATAGAAGCCTATCATAGTTTCGGCGACTTGATGGTGTTGGATGTTCGCACCAATGAATTGCTGTTGTCTCCATTCTTGCAAACGCCAGACTTGGAAATATTTCCCGCATTCTCTCCCGATGGAAAGACCTTGTATTTCTCTACGTCCGAGTCTTGTCAAGTACCTGCTGAATACGAAAAAGTGAAATGTAGCTTGTGTAAGATTTCGTTTGATGCGGCTACGGGAACGTTTGGCAATCAGGTTGACACCCTCATCAATGCCAAAGAGACAGGAAAGAGCGTTACTTTTGCCCGTCCATCGTATGACGGACGTTGGCTGATGTATTGCATGAGCGACAGAAGCAATTTCCCTATTTGCCAGTCGGATGCCGACTTATGGCTGATGGATTTGACGACGGGGAAGAGCCGACCAATCAAGGAAGTAAACAGCAAAGAAACAGATAGCTTCCACAACTGGAGCAGCGATAGCCATTGGTTCGTGTTCTCCTCCAAGAGAGAGAACGGTATGTATGCGCAATTGTTCTTGGCTTGTATTGACGATAAAGGACAAGTTTCCAAGCCATTCCTGTTGCCACAACGAAACCCAAGAAAGTTCTATCGTGAGATGATGGATTCATACAATGTGCCCGACTTCACCAAGACAAAAGTGGAGTTTGATGCGCATGAAGCATATCAACAAGTGTTTTATAACAAACGAGAACAAGTAAAAATCAGATAAGAATGAAAAAACTATTCCTTTGTTTGATAGCGGCAATAAGCGTGTTTAATCTCAATAGTTGCAAGGAAGCACGTCAATCTTGCCATATTCAAGGTGTTATTGGAAGTGACCAGTATGAAGGGAAACGTATCTTCTTGGTGCCTCTCTACGGTCCTGCAACGGTAGAAACCGTTGATTCCATCGAGATTAAGGACCGTAAGTTTGAGTTTACCACCGACACCATGCAGATGTACAAGATACTGCTCGACTATCACTATCGCATGGGCATTCAGCCCCTTCTCGTCGTGGGAGAACCTGGTGAGGTGAAAGTGGTTATTGACAGCATTAGCCATGCTGGTGGAACGCCGCAAAACGACTCATTGGAACAATGGAAGGTTCGCACGGAAATACATAATAAACAATTGGCAGAACTTCATAGCATGAGGAAGGTGATGGAACAGCAAGGAAATACGCCACAGGCATTGGCTCTGAAAGAACGCAGTGACAGTATTCATCTTGCCTATAAGAACATGACAAGACAAATGGCAGCCAACTTAAAAGAAGGCGTGTTGCATGATTTCCTTGCGGGATTATATCCCACCACCTATAAGAAGAAGTTGCCAGATGGAAAAATTGTAACGGTCAATGCTGATACCCATGAAGAAATTGCTGAGTAAATATTGGAAAATACTCTTGTCTGTCGTATTCGGCTTAGCGGTATTTCTGTTTTGGCGATACGGATATTACTTTGCCTTGAGTTATCAAGAACAATTCCAGTTGTTCTTGTTCGACTCAAGTTATTTCATGGACCGTATATCCCAACCAGGCGGTTTGGCTCGATATGTGGCTGAGTTCTTGGTGCAATTTTTTAATAGCAGTACGCTTGGAGCATTGATATTGGCAATTCTTTTTGTCGTTTTGCAATGTCTCACCTATATAAATATAATAGGTAGAATCAAGAAAGTAGTTTCGGAAAAAGAGGGTTCATCAATCCCCAATCCTCAATCTTCAATCTTCAATTTTCAATCTTCAATCTTCAATCCTCAATCTTCAATCTACCTCCTCAGTTTCCTGCCCCCCATCGCCTTGTGGTTTGTCATGGGCGATGAGAACGTGATGCTTACCTATACCGTTTCGCTCATTCTGGCAATGGTTTTGATGCTTGTTTGTCCGAAAAAGAAGTTGGCACGTTGGGCTTATTTATTAGTGATGATACCCGTTGGCTATTGGCTCATTGGTCCCATGATATTGCTGGTGGCTTTATGCCTGATGCCATTATCCGTTGTTTACGCCTTGGCTTGTATCTTCGTGAGTGCGTATGTGGTTCCGTATCCCTTGAAGCAATTGATGATAGGTATCGACTATTATCGTTTTGTAGATATCGTAGCTTATTCTTTGTTCATCGTTCCTGTCATCATATTGGTTTTGTATAGTGGGGCAAGGTATCTGCCACAAACCAAGAAAAGTGTAACCATCGGATTGGGAATATTGATGACCTTGTTGGCGTGCGTTGCCTGTCTCTATGGTTATGATAAGAAGAAATACGAGTTGATAGAGTACGACTATTTGGTCCGCATCAAAAACTGGAATGGTATCATTGCCAAGGCAGAAAAGAATATGCCCGACTTACCATTGAGCGTTTGTGCCACCAATTTCGCATTGGCAATGACCAACCAATTAGGTGAACGAGCTTTCGATTTCTACCAAAGAGGACGAGAAGGATTGTTGCCTCCCTTTGAACGGCAGTTCGTGTTGACCCAACTCACAGGTGAAATCTATTATCATTTGGGACTGATCAACACGGCACAAAGACTCGCCTTTGAGACGATGGAAGCCTTGCCCAATTACAACAAAAGTGGACGAATGTTGAAACGATTGGCGGAAACCAATATGATCAACGGACAATATGCGGTGGCGAGAAAATATCTACAGATGTTGCAAAAGACCATCTTTTATCGTCCTTGGGCAGAGAATATGTTGGAATTGCTGAATCATCCGCAACAGATCAATCAGCATCCCGTTTACGGGTGGCTACGAAAGGTTCGCTTGCAAGACGACTTCCTGTTCAGCGAAGATGAGGTAGATAAGATTTGCGGACAGTTGTTCTTGCATGAACCGAGTAATATGATGGCTGTGCAATATTTGTTGATGACACCCTTGCTGGATAAAGACATCAATCGCTTCATGCAATACTTGCAGGTGGTGCAAGAAGATATCAGGTATAATCCTCGTGTTTGCCAAGAGGCTATCTGTATAGCCTTTGCCCAAAGAAACCAACAACCGCCACAAGGGCTTGTTAATCCCTTGGTGTTAAATCGTTTTAGTGAGTTTGTTCAGGCATACGGAACCAATGGAAGCAACACTTCTGCATTGAGTGGTTTCAGATATTCTACATGGTATTATTTAATGATGGGGAAATAGTCATGAAAAGGATAGTGTATTTGTTTGGTTTGTTGTTGATGTTGGCTTCTTGTCAGCATCAAGTGAAAGATGCGGTGGTGGTCAATGAGCATCCCAAGATTTATCCCGATTATGTAAACGTGACTATTCCCGTGAACATTGCGCCATTAAACTTTGACTTCGCAGGTGGCGACATGGAAAGAATGGATGTGGCAGTAAAGGGAAGCAAAGGCGGAGAATTGCATGTGCAAGGTGAAGAGGCAGACTTTGATGTGGACGAATGGCATGAGATAGTGGCTCAAAATCAAGGCGGACATCTCACCTTGACGGTATGCGTAGAGAAAGATGGCAAATGGACACAATACAAGGATTTCAATATTTATGTCAGTACATACGCTTTAGATGAATGGGGACTAACCTATCGTCGCATCGCACCAGGATATGAGATTTACAGTCACATGGGACTTTACCAACGCAACCTTTCCAATTTTGAGGAAGATGCCATTATCGAGAATACACACGTGCCTGGGATGTGTGTCAACTGTCATTCTGCCCGACAGACAGACCCCTCTCGATTTGTCTTTCATGTGAGAGGCAATCATGGAGCTACGATGTTTCAGATAGACGGTAAACGGGAATGGCTCAAGGCAAAGAGTGATTTGTTGGGTGGCTCCATGGTCTATCCTTATTGGCACCCTTCAGGAAAGTACTGTGCCTTTTCTACCAATCAGACAAGGCAGGGATTCCATGTGGTTCCCAATGAACGGATAGAAGTGTTTGACCTTTCATCAGATGTGTTTGTATATAATCCCATCACACATGAGATTATAACCGACTCGCTTCTGTCAACGAAAGACTGGTCGGAAAATACTCCCGTCTTCTCATCAGATGGTAAGACCTTATATTATATGACTTGTTACCAAAGAGAATACCCTTTGCAATACAAGGATGAGAAGTATAATCTTTGCAAGATAGACTTTGACCCGGAAACGGGAAAGTTTGGGAATCATGTGGACACCATTTTCAATGCCGTGAAAATGGGGAAGAGTCTTACCTGGCCACGTCCGTCTTATGATGGAAAATACCTGTTGTTTACATTGATGGATTATGGCTATTTCTCTATTTGGCACAATGAAAGTGATCAATGGTTGTTGGATTTGAAGACCGGAGAAGCAAGATGTTTGGATGAAATCAATAGCTCAAAGGCAGACAGTTATCACAACTGGAACCTGAATAGCCATTGGGTTGTCTTCACCAGTAGGCGTGATGATGGTTATTACTCACGACTTTACTTGGCTTCGATAGATGAAAAAGGACATTTCACTAAGCCATTCATGTTGCCGCAACGTCACCCATACGACTATTATTCCAAGTCGCTCTATTCGTATAACACGCCTGACTTCACAAAAACAAAGGTAGAGTTTGATGCGTACAATGCTGCACACGAGATTCTGAGTGACGAAAGAGTGGAGACTCAGGCTAAGTAAGATATTCTTCTGCTGGCAGTTAGGGTAAGGTATTCTTCTTGCTTTGTTGAAGAAATTTGTCAATTCGTTGATTGTTAAGGAAGAAAAACATCAAAAAATGTTGCCATTTGGTTATTTTATTGTAATTTTGTAAATCATAATTATATAATGGATTCATAATAACAAATCTATTGAAAAAGATGAGGCATCGAGTAATCAAACTATTATGCGCGTTTGTCTTTAGTGTCATTTCTCAGTCACTTCAGGCAGAAAACATAGGAGGGTATCTCTTTGCCTATTTCCGTGGCAATGCCTCATCGCAGGAGCATTTGTTTTATGCAATCTCCTCAGATGGCTTGAACTTTTCACCAATAAATGGCGGTAATGCCGTTGTTGATTTTTCGCAGATAGCAGTGTCGGGAAACATCCGAGATCCTTTCGTGCTGAGAGGTGAGGACGGAACGTACTATATGGTTTGTACAGACATGCGAAGTTCAAATGGCTGGGACAGCAACCGTGGAATCGTGATGTCAAAATCGACAGACTTAGTTCATTGGACACATTCCACAGTGCATTTCCCTACCAAATATGCAGGAACTGATTGGGCGAATGTTACACATGTCTGGGCTCCCGAAGTCATATATGATCGTGCGGCAAGAAAATATATGGTGTATTTTGCCTTGAAAACGGGTGGCAACGCACCTGCCAGTTATGATAAACAGTATTATTGTTACGCTAACGATGATTTCACCGACTTAGAAGGTTATCCTACCCATTTGTTTGACAGAGGTTCTGCTACCATTGATCTTACCATAGTCTATGATGAAGATGACGGTCTTTATCACGCTTTCTATAAGAATGAAGGGAGTGGGGGCATTTGCCATGTCTCATGCAGTAATCTTACGGCTGAAAACGGGATGGCAACAGGTAGTCAGTGGGGAACTCCAAGTGGAATTGTGCAACAAACAACTGATGCGGTAGAGGGACCAAGCATCTTCAGACGCATCAGTGACGGCAGATGGATTTTGGGATACGACTGCTATGCTGCAAGTCCCGCATATTTCCAGTTGTGCGAAGTGAGTGACGATTTCACGACATATACCAAATGGGGTGATTGTGCCAATCATGGGGCGTTCACTCCTCGTCATGGTTCTATCATCCCACTTACTGACCAAGAACTTTATCATCTTGATGTGGCTCTTGGTGGAACTTCGGATTTATTGGCGTTGAAAGCAGAATTGCAGGTTGAACTTTCACTTGCGTCCAACTTTGGATTGTATATCCAAGGTGAGCAGGCGGTTTATGATGATAGCAATGCCAATCGTCTGCAAATTCAAGAGGCAATCAATAGCTTGAAGATAAAAGAATATGATTATGTCTCAACCCATTTTACTTATGAGGCAACTTCTTTATTGGGAAATCCTGCAAATCAAAATATTGTAACCAATTCCAGTCAGCATTGGGATGGCACTTCTTCATCTATTTATTATGAACAACCAGGTAGTTCGTGGGGCTCATCATCTTGGTCTTCTTCCATGACCTACACTGCCCATCTGCCCGTAGGTGAATATGTGCTTCGTGTAGCTTGTCGTTCTTCTTCAGAAGTGACGGGAACCATCTCTGCCAATGGAACAACTGTAACCATTCCGTCAAATGGAGATGTAGGATATGGTATTTCTTTAGCTGGCAAAACCAGCTTTTCAGTAAGTGATACTTATGCCAATGGCAATAAGGGACGTGGTTGGGAATGGAGATATATTCCCGTTAGCGTGACAGGTGCTGCCAAGGATGTCACGTTTGAGATTTCCGCATCAACAAGAGCCATTCATCAGTGGTTCAGCGTAACGAATATCGACCTTCTTTCTAATGGTTATGTGGCAGCAGAAGTTGTTTCAGATACACAAAATGGTACGACCTCAGTTTCAAGAGTCACTTCCAACGTGACCATCTCCACGCCCATCGACTATAAGATTACAGGCGCGACTCCGTTCTCCACGTCGGGAAGTGTCAATATTACCAATGACAATGCAACTCTCATTTTGTCAAAGGTGAAACCAAGCGTAACCATTCAATCATGGCTTTCTTATATCAAGATCAATGGCTCACCTGCTGTCAATGGAACAAACTGCCAAGTGAAGATTTATGGTGATGGTGCTATTGTTATGCCTCATGGAGATTCGTTCTATCCTCTTGTCGTCTATCAAGGAAACGAATGGACAGGATTGGCTAACAACAGATATGATCCGCAGACAAAATACAATCTTGCAGGTACGACATTTGACAATAGTATTCGTTCTTTTACTTTACGTCGTGGATACAGTGTATGTCTTTCTGCCAAAGCCAACGGCTTGGGATATAGTCGTGTGTGGGTGGCTGATTCCAAGAACATCAAGATAGACTTGGCTGGTACGCCTCTGGATGGGACCGTTTCATTTATCAGAATTAATAAGTGGAATGATACATCTAAGAAAGGATGGGCTGGAGCGCAGTCCAAACAGAATAGTTTGCTCAATACCACTTGGTATTACAACTGGAATGACAATGGTGAATTAAACTCTGCCGACCGAGAATATGTGGGAATACGCCAGCAACCGTGGTGGCCTAATCCCGACAGAGCAAGCTCAAATTCGTTGGGGTATAATGAGTTTGATAATGAGGTGGAAGATTCATACAAAAACCTCGTCAATATAGTTGGCAGTTCTGATGTTGATGCTATTGTCAATGCTGCGGTTGACCGTTGGACAGACCTTCTCGTTACTGGCAAACGACTTGGCTCTCCCTGCGTTTCTAATTGGGGTAATAATTTCTCTGGTGGAATGTTGGAGAAGTTCTTGAACAAATTGGAAGAGAGAGGCTACCGTTGCGATTTCATCGTCACTCACTGCTATTGGTATAACGATTGGAGCACATGGAAATCGTGGCTAAACGACATGCATCATCTGTTCCCAGGGAGGCAAATCTGGATTACGGAAATGAATTATGGTGCAAATTGGACAGGATGGCCTGGTAGCAATACAAGTGCCAGTTCAAGTAATTATGCCATTGAAAAAGAACATTTCGCTCCAATCATCGATGGATTGGAAAATACAGATTTTATCGAACGTTACGCCGTTTATAATGATGTACAGGAATGCCGTTATATGTACAATGCCAATGACGCAAGTTTGAGCAGTACTGATTATCTTACGCCAATGGGAGTCTATTATGCCAATAAGTCGTCAAACATTGGATATAAGTCATCGTATAATACGTATGTACCAAGTACTGCGGCTTATAGTGAACGATTGGCTAACCCTGTGCTCAATACTGTCTTGCATGATAGCAATGCCCAAACGACTACTGTAAAATGGTCTGATTCCAATGGGGAGTATATCAAAGCAATGTATGTGGAAAAATACATCAGTGGGACATGGACTGTTGTCTATACTACTACGGATATCTATTCAGAGAGTGGTTCGTATAACTATGAGACAACCCTGTCGAACAGTGATGGAGGTTCCTACCGTATTCATACAATAGACAGATGTAATGTTGACCATTATTCGGGTGAGTTGTCTTCCTCCGCATTGAATGAACTTGTGGGAGATCAGGTGGTGTATAATAATACAACTTATTACCTTGGTGGAAATGTCATTGCCAATGGTGATTTCAATTATGGATGGCAAGGATGGACAGATGGTGCAGGAAACCAATCACCAGCCAAGGCAAATCTGGAAATAGTTCCTGTAGCAGGACCAGATAATGGTGTGTATATGCGCACTTATGGTCATTCGGGTGCTGATGGAGTTTATTCCTTGAAGGGTGTGTTTCCCATAGCAGCCAATAGTAATTATCAATTCTCCGTATGGCATAAAAGTCATAATGGAGGTTGGCAGAAAGCAAGTCTTTCTTCTGATGGAAGCACAGAAAGTGCAGAGGTGTTAAATCTTTCCACAGCAACTGATTGGATGAGAGAAAGTGCCAAGTTTGCCAGTGGTTCTTTTCAGCATTTCATCGTTAAGTATCGATGGCTCAATGGAACGGCTCAATTTGACAAGTTTGCTCTGCGTAAACTTTGCACTACAGAACGTGCGGCATACGAAGACGGATTTTCGCAAGTACAGAATGAAGCGGAGGCTTTCATGTTGTGGAACACGTCTTCTAATGGATACGATGATATCAATGGGGAATTGACAAGGCGAATCAGTTCTGCCAATTCCATGTCGCATCTTACCACGGCAACCGCAAAAGAACGTTATCAAGTGGCAGCTACTGCTCTGCAGGAAGCATATCATGGAGTGAGAACCAAGAAAACACTCGACTCTTTATTGGTTGTGGCAAATACTGTCATTGATGCAAGTCATCCTTCATATTCTATATTGCATTCTGCTATAACAGAAGCCACTGCTGCCAATACGGTAGAGACCTATACCTCGGCACTCAGTGGGTTGAGAGATGCATTGTCTGAATATCTCGTTTGGGCTGATAAGACAGAACTTGTGCAAAATCCTACATTCACTGCTTCTACCGGATGGACTACCAAGGCAGGGTCATACACTGGAGGAGACCAACGTCTTAATAACGTATGGGGTAAATCTTGTTGGAATGCGTGGTGGAGTACGGCTAATGACGGTACGATGGAAGTCAAGCAAACATTAACGAATCTTCCAATGGGCTATTATAGTATGTCGTGTTCGGCTACCACCCAACCATTTTGCATAACAGATCAACATGGGTATATTACGGGAACGGATAAGACAGAGAATACACCTGTATTGACCTATGAGCGATTTGATGCACCAGGAATAAAAAATGAAGATGTTTGGGAGACACTGACCACCAAGCCTGTATGGGTGGGTGAAGACGGGACATTGACCATCGGCTTTGTTGGTTCAAAGAAAGATAAGGTATCTGCCAATCCTGTTTATTCAGACAACCGAGAAGGATGGTGGTGTGCCACAGATTTCAAACTCTATTATTCTCCCGTTTATCACCGTACTTCATTGGATGGACATTGGGGAACCGTTTGCCTACCTTTTGCTGCAAAAGCAGGAAATGGTGTCGCTCTATATGAAGTGAGTGGAATCAATCCCCGCCATACGCAGATGTATCTCACAGAGGTGGATGAGGTTGCCCCTGGTATTCCTTGTGTGTTCTTTACCGAGAACGAATCAGCTCATTTCTATGGAATAAATGGTGAGATAGTTGATGCTGTATCAAACGGAAGTAACGGTCTCATGGGATTATTCAAGAATAGTGCAGGATTAATCAACCATGGAGCATATTATCTTTCTGATGGTGCTTGGGTAAAAGTACCTGATGATGATAATTTCAACTTAGGTGATTACCGTGCTTACATAAAGGATTTATCTGCCATTCCCGTTGTTGTCTCAGTGCCTTCTGAAATCAAACGAATGGATGTGGTCAGTTACGATACTTTGCTGAGGGGCGACATCAATCTTGATGGCTTGGTCAATATTACAGATGTGGTATGTCTTGTTGAAAAGGTGCTTTCACCAGAATCATCCGACATCCATCTGTTGATAGATGACTTAAACGAAGATGGTATCGTGAATATTACAGATGTGATGTTAGATGTAGATTTAGTTTGCAATCAATAATTTAATGAATAATGAAAAAGAAAGTTTTAATGACCTTATTTGTCCTGTTGGGCATGTTGCAAGGAGCGTGGTGTCATGAATATCCTTATTTGACATTTCAATCAGCAGATGGAACCACGAAGTCTCTTTCCGTGGAGTCATTGAGAATGACATTTTCTGACGGTCAGTTGTTGGCTTCCAATGTTGATGGAGAAGAAGTATTTGATTTGTCAGACTTGAACAAGATGTTTTTTTCCGCAGACGTGAGTATGCCTGTTGGTGATGTCAATAGGGATGGCTTTATCAATGTCACCGATGCCGTTTGCATCGTTAACGAGATATTGCAACCAGGAATAGAAGACATAGACTTGGTGGCTGCGGATGTGAATGGAGATGGAATGATCAATATCACAGATGCTATTATGCTTATCAATATAATTCTAAAATAAAATCCGAAGTGGATGAAAGACTCTTCAGATTGACTAATTAAAACCTTATACTCATTTTTAAATTACCTAATTTTTTTACAAAATGGCTAACAGATTTATTTTAAACGAAGTATCTTATTTTGGACCGGGCGCACGAAAGGAGTTGCCTGGCGTAGTGGCACGTCTTGGCTTTAAGAAAGCATTGGTAGTAACAGACAAAGGCCTTATCAAGTTTGGTGTTGCCAAGCAAGTGACTGATGTCATGGATGAGGCTGGAATCGCATACGAGATCTTCAGTGAAGTGAAACCAAATCCTACGGTTACCAACGTGAAAGATGGTATTGAGGCTTGTAAGAAAGCTGGTGCCGACTTCATCGTTGCCATTGGTGGTGGCTCTGCTATGGATACTGCAAAAGGTATTGGTATCGTGGTGCGTAATCCTGAGTTCTCTGATATTGTTTCCTTGGAAGGTGTAGCTGACACGAAGAACAAGTCATTACCCATCATCGCATTGCCTACAACAGCAGGAACAGCTGCCGAGACTACCATCAACTACGTAATTATAGATGAGACTCGCCAAGCTAAAATGGTTTGTGTGGATCCTAATGATATTCCATGTGTGGCTATTATCGATGCAGAGTTGATGTATTCTTTACCAAAGAGTCTTACTGCCGCTACGGGTATGGATGCGATGACTCATGCTATCGAGGGATTGATTACGAAAGCAGCATGGGAACTCTCCGATATGTTTGAGATTAAGGCTATTGAGATGATTTACAAGTATCTTCCCATTGCCGTTGAAGAACCTACCAATCCAGTAGGACGTGACGGTATGGCTGTGGCACAGTATGTGGCTGGTATGGCATTCTCAAACGTAGGTCTTGGCGTTGACCACGGTATGGCTCACCCATTGTCTGCTCTCCATGACATTCCTCACGGTGTGGCTTGCGCTATGCTGCTGCCTACGGTGATGCGTTTCAATGCTCCCGCTGCCAAGGCTAAATATGTAGATATCGCCAAGGCTTGTGGTGTTTACAAGGATGGAATGACGGTAGATGAGGCTGCCGATGCTGCTTGCGAGGCTATTGCCGACTTGAGCCGTCGCGTAGGTATTCCTGAGCATCTTACCGAACTTGGCATTACCGAGAAAGATATTGATGCTTTGGCTGATCAAGCTATCGTTGACGTTTGTACTCCAGGTAATCCACGTGAGGTTACTCGTGACGATATCGTAGCTCTTTATAAACAAATTCTGTAATATTCATACTCTCTTCGTGCATGTGTTTGGTACTTGATGTAGCAAATACATGCACCTTTTTTAAAAAAAGAAATTAATAGTATAACTTAAAATAACGTAAAACATGATCAAAGAAGATTTGATGCGTAGGGCAATACTCTTATCAGAAAAAAGTGTGAGAGAAGGTGGTGGACCTTTCGGTGCGGTCATAGCCAAGAATGGAAAAATCATTGCAGAGGCATCAAATAGCGTGACCATTGACAACGACCCAACAGCCCATGCAGAGGTGAATTGTATCCGTAAAGCTACTCATTTGTTGGGTACTTTCAATCTTGAGGGATGTGTAATTTACACGTCTTGCGAACCATGTCCCATGTGCCTTGGTGCTATTTATTGGGCTCATCTTGATCATATCTATTATGCCAATGACCGTGTAGATGCCGCAAAGATTGGCTTTGATGACAAGTTTATCTATGATGAAATAGTTCTGCCACCCCAAAAACGTAATAAACCCATTGAGAGTATGCTTCGTGATGAAGCCATTCATGCGTTTGAAATGTGGGATGAAAGTACTGATAAATCAGAATATTGACGGTTAATAAGTGTCTGTCATGATAAAATTCTTGGATTTGAAAGCCGTAACCGACTTACATGCTGATGAAATCAAGAAAGCAGTTTCGGAGGTAATAGACTCTGGTTGGTATATACGGGGCGAAGCGAACAAGCGATTTGAAGTTGACTATGCACGTTATATCGGTACGGAGTATTGTGTAGGTGTGGGTAATGGTCTTGATGCTCTTGCCTTGATTTATCGTGCTTATATAGAGATGGGGTTGATGGATGAGGGTGATGAGGTGATTGTGCCTGCAAATACTTTTATCGCCTCCATCTTGGCGATTACCGAGAATGGATTGAAGCCTGTTCTCGTAGAACCGCGTATGGATACGCTTGAAATAGATGATGAACTCATTGAGCAAGCCATTACATCTAAGACCAAGAGCATCCTACTCGTTCATCTCTATGGCAGATGTGCTTATACCGAAAAGATAGGAGCGTTGTGCAAACGATATAATCTCAAGTTGGTTGAGGATAATGCACAAGCACATGGTTGCCGTTTTACATCATCACATCCAAATTCCTCCATCATCCTTCGTTCATCCATAACGGGTTCTTTAGGTGACGCGGCTGGTCATTCTTTCTATCCGGGCAAGAACTTGGGCGCATTGGGTGATGCTGGTGCCATTACCACCAATGACAGACAGTTGGCAGAAACAGTTAGGGCATTGTCTAACTATGGTTCACACATTAAATATATAAGTGAATATAAGGGTAGAAATAGTAGGCTGGATGAAATACAGGCTGCTGTGTTAAGTGTGAAATTGAAATATTTAGATGAAGAAAACCGTCATCGTCAAACTATTGCTAAATTATATATTGATGGAATCAAAAACCCTCTTGTAAGTCTTCCTCAACGAATGGACGATGCAAACAATGTTTATCATATATTCCCCATATTTTGTGAACGAAGAGATCAATTGCAACAATATTTGTCAAGTCAAGGCATAAAAACTCAAATCCATTACCCCATACCTCCCCATCTGCAACAATGTTATGTGGAATGGAGTGGGTTGCATCTTCCCGTTACAGAGAAAATCCATCAAACGGAATTGAGCCTTCCCATCAGTCCAGTCCTTTCCGTTGAAGATGCTACGACCGTCGTTCAGGCAATTAATGCTTTTTGCCAATAAATAAAGGCTGAAAAAGCTCATTGTTACATGTTTTCATGTTATTGATACATGATTGAATCGTCTTTTCAGATGATGTAATTACCTTTGCAGAGCAAATGAATATCATCTAAAAACGATTTGTTATGAAAAGAAGACTACTGCTAACAATGGGAGTATTTGCTCTGTTGGTAATGGGGATGGGCAACCAAGCGAAAGCCGAGACTGTTACCGATACTATTTTCGACCGAAAGCTACATGAACAAGATTTCGCATTCGGTGCAGATATTAGCTTTGTTTCTCAGATGGAGAGTTGGAATACCGTTTGGAGAAATAAGGAAGGAATAGCCAAAGATATTTTTGAAATTCTGAAAGAACAAGGAATAAATAATGTACGCCTACGTGTATGGGTGAACCCTGCTGGTGGATGGTGTGGCAAAAATGATGTGGTGAAACTTGCCAGACGGGCTCATGCGAAAGGTATGGGCATAATGTTGTGCTTCCATTATAGTGACACATGGGCTGACCCTGGTACGCAGGATAGACCTGCTGCATGGGCAAACCACACCGTTGCTCAATTAGAACAAGATGTATATGATCATACACATGATATCATCTCAGCTCTGAAAGCTGTGGGCATTACTCCACGATGGGCACAGATAGGTAATGAAACCAAACGTGGCATGTTTTATCCCACTGCTCAAACCAATAAAGGTGGAACGGATAACTTCGCCAAGATGTTGAAGGTTGGTATCAAGGCTGTCAAGGATATAGACCCTGAGATTAAGACCATCATACATCTTCCCGATGGCCATGATAATTCTCTTTATCGTAGTATGTTCGACCAATTGAAAAATCGTGGTGTGGTATGGGACATTATCGGAATGTCTGCTTATCCTCGTTGGTCTCATTTAGATGGTCCAACGATGATTACAAGGGTAATGGCTAATATCAGAGACCTCAAACAGAGATATAAGACACCAGTGATGGTAGTGGAAACGGGGCATTACTGGAACAAGCCAATAGAAGCTAACAACTATTTGGTAGGATTGATGGACGCGATGATCAAAAATGGAGACCCTGGTGTGTTCTATTGGGAACCTGAGTCGTTGGGCGGATATGAATTGGGTGCATGGGATACGGCAACCAACAGACCTACCGCTGCCATGGACGCATTCCTTGGCATTAAGTACACGGAAGTGTCGTGGGTGATGAAAGCAAGTGTTTCTGCTCCACAAGACAACGAAACAGTTGTTTCTATTGAAGATTTGCTTTTGAAGGCTAATATCAGCCATATTCAGAACAAGACAGTCAATGTGGAGTTTTATATAGACAATAAGAAGATGGGAACGGTGAATACCAAACCATACGAATTGCAAGTATCTGACATCAAGAATGGAATGCACACTCTATGGGCTAAAGCCATAGACGATGCAAAACACGTTCAAGCCTCTGATACCATTACGTTCTTCTTGGGTGAATCGCAAAACTTCACGGAAGCTGCGGAAATCGTAGATGGTGACAAGAAAGGTGGAGTGATGAAATGGAATGTGAACTTCCGTGAAAAGGGAAAGTATGCGTTCCTGTTCCACTATGATGCAGACAAGATTAAAGGAGTAACCATCAAGGCAGATGCTGACTCCTTGGGCAAGTTGTTCTTCTCAAAGGGAATGGATGAATACATGACCAAGGAAGTTGAAATCAACGAAACGGGCAATCTCTCTCTGACTCTTACAGCCAATTATTCGGCGGGTTTGCCTTCTGTCAAGTCATTGCGCATCTTCCCGTTAGAGGGACAAGCCGTTCCAGAGCAAGGCGTGATAGATGCTATTCATGCTTATGGTAATGATAATTCTCCTGCTTTATACGACCTATACGACCTTTCAGGCAGATATATAACTACTTTGTCCCAACATCAGCTTGGAGTGTCGTTGGGCTCAAGGGAATCGGCGGTTGTTGTTTTACCGAATTGCGTAGGTGGAACGCCAAACATCGTGCGGAAGCATCGGCTGAAATAACTCACTGATGAGAAACCTGTAGCAAAACTGATTTCCTTAATATTCATTTTCCCTTCTTTTAACAGGGCAGCGGCTTGCTTGAGACGGATGGTACGTACAAACTCGGTTGGCTTCTGTCCTGTTAATGATTGCAACTTTCTGTAGAAGGTCATCCTGCTCATAAACATATCGTTGCTCAATTGCTCCATCGTATAGTTCTCGTTGCTGATGTTCTTTTCCACGGTGGCGATAGCCTGCTTTAACCATTCTTGATCTGAAGCGGATATGTTGGCTTCCTGTAGATGTTCCTTTTCTTGCTGTTTCCCTTCAATGCCTTGCTTCATGCTCTTCATGAATAAACGGCGTAGCTTGTGCAACTTTTGGTATTGATAGATGAAAAATGCAATGGCAACAAGTATGGCTATGTAGATGCACCACATCCACCAACTGTTGAGCCATTTAGGCAGACGCTCTAAAATGATGTTACGTTGCGGACTTGTCCATTTACTGAAAGGTTTCGTTTCGTTCAGGATTATGGAGTAGGTATCTTCCGCACACATGCTCTCTTGGGTGAGTGTGTGTTTCTTGGTGTCATAAAAACGGGTGTAATGTTCATAGGCAATGACCAGCCTTCCTAAGCTGTCCACGTTGAGGTCTATTATCGCATCCCCATATTCGTTGCTTCCATATTCATCCAATACCAGTTTTCCATCGACGTATTGATACAATTGGCCGTAGATGTTTCCTAACCATAGTTTCCCGTCAGCTGTAAATGAGAGGGCAGAGATGTCGTTGGCATTTGGGCTGATGGTCTTAACCTCTTTGGTTTGAATATTGACGCATTGCAGTTCTTTTCCCGTGCTCAACCAAACCTTTCCTTTGCCGTCATCAGCCAAGGCTTCGGCTCGGTTGGGCAATACGGCTGCAATTTGGATGGAGTCAACGGTGCAATACAACAAGTTGTTTCCGTCAGTTGTCCATATTCCTGGTTCTCCTTTTCTTTTCTCCATGATGGGAAGAAGTGGGGCTCTTCCGTTACCCATCGTTATTTCTTTGCCATTCAGAAGGTCTTTGACAATGATGCCTCTCCTTTCTTGGTATTGCCACAAATAGTTTCCATCAATGATGTTATTGTGAGAATAGGGCACATCAGATGAAAGTTTTATTGCAAAGGGACCAGGTTGGTTGCCTGCCACTAAGAGATTGCCGCGTTTGTCAAAGCTGATTTTGTTTAATGCCTTGATGGAAGTAGGTAAGATGTTGGACAGGGATTGTTGCCTCAGTGTCCCATTGCTGGTGTCAAACAACAGCAAGTCTTCTGTTGAAGTCATCCATAGCAGCTGCCGTTTGGCATCAAACTTTAGGTCAATGCATACAAATGATTGTGAGGAAGCTCTTGTTGGCAACTCTTGTGGTTGAGTGATAATGCTTCCAAATTTCGTATCGTACTTGACAATTCCCTGTCCGATAGTTCCTATCCATAAACAATGGTGAATGGTGTCTTCAGCTATGCAGGATGGAGGAACTTGAAGTGACCAAGGAGCCTCTTCAAATCGGCTGCTTTGCGAGTTGAAACGGAGTAGTCCACCTGACCATTGCGTTACCCACAATTGCTGATGACTGTCTTCAAAAATGTCCGATACGTACTTGTTCTCTCCTTTCCATTGAGAGGGAAAGGTGTTGAGCAATTGGTGGTTATGGGAAAATTCGTAAAGTTTTTGGTTCGATGTTAGCCAGTAATGTCCATCAGAGGTTTTGCAAATGTCATCTATACGCTTGCTATCTACCATGTTTAGCGCACGTATAGAATATGTTTTCTTATCGAGAACATAAGCTCCGTGGAAAGTTCCGATAACAATGCTTCCGTCAACATCTGCCAGACAAGCCACGTTGTTGCTTCCCAACAGATCGGGTTGCTTGGCATTCGAGCGGAAAATGTCCGTTTGACTACCGTCTTGTCGGCAGATACCTCCGCCCTCTGTCGCATACCAAAGAAATCCTTCTTGGTCTTCGATGATGTGCAACACTCTATTTGCCGACAATTGCTCTTGATGGGGCATTTCTAATATGCTCATTTGCTGCGCAATGCAAGGTGCGGCAAATAATAAAAGTATTGATAGATATATGTAGCGTAACGTATTTCGGTTCATTATAAGGTTTTCATGGATTTTCCTTGATGCAAAGATAATAAAATTTGTAATTATTTACTCTTTTTTCTCATCTATTTTTCGTAAATTTGCACAAAATATAATTCTTCACCTAATAACAATCAAAAAATGAAACATTACAAAATTTTGATGTTGGTAGCTTTTTCCATGTTTTTCTTTAGCGTGGGAGCCCAACGTAAGAATGTGCGACGAGTAAACACTCAACGGATTGTCAATCCATACGCCAAGTACACACGCAACTTGCCCTTTAGCATGAATGGGATGGCAGCTCCTGTCATTCCCAATAATCAAGTGAAACTTTCTGACTTTGGTGCCAAAGGTGACGGGTCGGCTCTTTGTACAGAAGCATTTCAGAAAGCTTTTGCTGCATTAGTGGAAAAAGGAGGTGGAAAGTTGGTTGTTCCGCAAGGTGTTTGGTACACAGGTCCCATTGAATTGAAGAGCAATACGGAGTTGCACTTGGAGAAAGGTGCCGTGATTCTCTTTGCGGCTGACGAATCGCTTTATCCTATCAAGAAGACTTCGTTTGAAGGACTTAAAACCCGCAGGTGCCAGTCGCCTGTTTCTGCTACAAACGCAACGAACATTGCCATTACAGGACAAGGTGCCATTGATGGAAATGGCTTGTATTGGAGACCCTTGAAGAAATCGAAGGTTACTGATGGTCAATGGAAAAAGTTTACAGGTATGCAGAAGGGTGTATTCAAACGCAATGACCTTTGGTTTCCCTCTGCTGGTTATGCAAAAGGTGATTCCATTGCAGACATGAACGTACCCAAGGGATTGGAAACAGATGAGCAATGGAATGAGATTCGTCGTTTCTTGCGCCCTGTGATGGTGAGCCTCGTGGGATGTAAGAACGTATTGCTGAAGGACGTGATTTTCCAAAACTCTCCGGCTTGGAACATTCACCCATTGATGTGCGAGAACATTATTATAGATCATGTGCTTGCTCGTAATCCTGATTATGCACAGAATGGAGATGCGCTCGATTTGGAATCATGCAAGAATGCGTTGATCGTTAATTCTACGTTTGATGCAGGTGATGACGGTATTTGTATCAAGAGTGGTAAGGATGCGGATGGCCGTAAGAGAGGTAAGCCATGCGAAAACGTGGTGGTAGATGGCTGCACCGTTTTCCAAGGACATGGTGGCTTCGTGGTTGGCTCTGAGATGAGTGGTGGTGTGAAAAATATCCTCGTGCAGAATTGCCAGTTCCTCGGTACTGATGTGGGCTTGCGTTTCAAGAGTTGCAGAGGACGTGGCGGTGTGGTTGAGAATATCTTCATCCGCAATATCTCCATGTTCGACATTCAGGGCGACGCTATTACTTTCGACCTCTACTATGGTGGAAAATCTGCAATAGAGGTTCTTGAAAGTGGCGAGAAGGTAAACAATATCGAAGCTAAACCTGTTGACGAGACCACTCCTGAGTTCCGCAATATTGATATTGAGAATATTGTTTGTAGACATGCTCGTCGTGCTATGTTCTTCAATGGCTTGCCAGAAAAGCCTATCACGAACATTCGCTTGAAGAATATCAATATTTCTGCTGACGTTAATTCAGACTTCTTCAATTGCAAGAACGTCACTAAGGATAATGTGAATCTCTCGATAGAGAAGTAGTAATTATAATGCCCCTAAGTATAAAGACAATACTTAGGGGCATTAAATTTTAAAGATTAGTTTAAAAGGAGAATGCTGCTCTATGCAGCCGTTCCTATCTCATAAAGATATTCAGGTGCAAAGTCTGCGCCATTCTCCCACTCGATAGTGTTGAACTTGATGGAGAATCTTTTAAAATATCCTATGTCTTTCAGTGGTTCAAACACTTTACCATTAAGTGACTGGCTCAAATCTACGATTCGTCTTTCGCCATTGTTGAACAACAACATTATTCTGTAGCCATCCAAATATTTTGCTTTTGTTACTTCTAAAAACATAATCGGTTTTAATTGTGGTTCAGCAAATATAGGTATTATTATTGAATTTGCCAAACATTTGGGTAAGATTCATGGTATCTTTATTAGAAAAGGTCGAATCCCCACATGGAATCCGACCTTAACTTTCAAACTTGAAAGGCTTATTTAAAGCTGACAAAGGTTTTTATTTAACTAACCTTCTTTCTTGTCTTATGCTTGAGGCACGTCTTTCAAGTTCTTTGCGATGTCTTCGTCTGACACGCTGTAGTTCATCAGGTCACCGTTGATAAATTGATCATATGCTGTCATGTCGATAAGACCATGACCACTAAGGTTAAAGAGAATCACTTTTTCTTCGCCAGTTTCCTTGCATTTCTTCGCCTCACGAATGGCGGCTGCAATAGCGTGGCTGCTCTCGGGAGCAGGGATGATACCCTCTGTTCTTGCGAATAAGATACCTGCCTCGAATGTTTCCAATTGTGGAATATCTACTCCGTGCATGTAGCCATCCTTGATTAACTGACTGACAATTACGCCTGCACCATGATAGCGTAAACCACCGGCATGGATGTTTGCGGGTTTGAAATTGTGACCAATGGTAAACATGGGAAGCAGAGGAGTGTAACCTGCCTCGTCTCCAAAGTCATATTCAAACTTACCGCGTGTGAGTTTCGGACAACTCTCTGGCTCTGCGGCGATAAATTCCGTTTTCTTTCCTTCTAAGATGTTGTGACGCATGAAGGGGAAGGCAATACCTCCGAAGTTACTGCCACCACCAAAACAAGCAATCACGGTGTCTGGATATTCACCTGCCAATTGCATTTGCTTCTCGGCTTCCAATCCGATAATCGTTTGGTGCAATCCTACGTGGTTGAGTACAGAACCCAAGGTGTATTTACAATTAGGAGTGGTGGTTGCCAATTCCACTGCCTCTGATATAGCTGTTCCTAATGAACCCATGTGGTTGGGGTCTTTGGTGATGATGTTTTTTCCTGCACGGGTTGACATAGATGGAGAACCTGTTACGGCAGCGCCAAATGTACGCATGATGCTGGAACGATAGGGCTTCTGCAACATGGAAATCTTCACTTGATATACGGCTGCATCGAGACCGAAGACGCTGGCTGCATAACTTAGGGCTGCTCCCCACTGACCAGCACCAGTCTCTGTGGTAACGTTGGTGGTTCCTTCTTGCTTGGCATAATAGCACTGTGCCAAGGCTGAGTTGATTTTATGTGAACCTAATGGATTGGTACTCTCATTCTTGAAGTATATATGGGCAGGTGTACCAATGGCTTCTTCCAAGGCGTATGCACGAACGAGTGGAGTGGCACGATAATACTTGTATTTCTCAAGCACCTCTTCTGGGATGTCTATCCATGCGTGTTCGGTGTCAAGTTCTTGCTTACAGCACTCGGTAGGAAAAATGTGGGCTAAGTCTTCCCATCCTAATGGTTGGCGAGTAGCAGGATGAATAGGAGGTAAAGGCTTATTAGGCATGTCTGCCTGAATGTTGTACCATTGTGTAGGGATTTCGTTCTCTTGCAGAATGAATTTTTTTTGTTTACTCATAATGAAATATTTTTAGTTTACACTTTCTCGTAATAACTGGGAATATTATCCAGAATATCAAATGTGATGTTTCAATCTGATGCAAAAGTAATGATAAAAACAATAATATGCAAGAGTTTTTACACTTTTTCTTGCGTGATTGTAAAATAGTTGGGTAATTCCAGTTATTTTATGTAACTTTGCACCATTATGGTCATGTTATTAACTATTTTTGGGTATATAGCCTTGTTGATGTTGATTGGATATTCAACAAGTAAGAAATCCTCGAACGATGCTTTTTATCGTGGTGAACGTAAGAGTCCGTGGTATTTGGTGGCATGGGGAATGATTGGCGCAAGCATATCGGGAGTGACATTTGTGAGTGTACCAGGTATGGTTCTTCATTCTCAAATGACTTATCTACAAACGTGCATAGGCTTTATCTTCGGTTACCTCCTGGTGGCTTTCGTTTTGCTTCCTGTCTATTATAAGATGAATCTCACTACCATCTATTCTTACTTGTCTGGTAGGTTGGGAAAGCGTTCTTACCATACGGGAGCATATTTTTTCCTTTTGTCAAAGATGACGGGTGCTGCCGCTCGTTTCTACGTGGTGTGTATCATTTTGCAGAGATTTGTCCTTGATGAGTGGGGTGTTCCTTTTTGGATAACCGTCCCGCTCATGGTAGCACTTATTTGGCTCTATACACGAAAGGCTGGTATTAAGACATTGGTATGGACGGACAGTCTGCAAACCCTTTGTATGTTCTTGGCTTTGGGATTGATAATCTACGAGGTTATGGGGCAACTCCATTTAGGATTGGCAGATACCATCAATGTCATTGCCAATGATGAGCATAGCAGAATCTTTGTACTTGATGATTGGTGGTCGAAGCAGAATTTCTGGAAACAGTTTTTTAGTGGTATCTTCATCGTTATCGTCATGACGGGATTAGACCAAGACATGATGCAGAAAAACCTTACTTGTTCTTCCTTACGCAATGCTCAAAAAGACATGTGTACTTATGGACTGGCTTTCGTTCCAGCCAACTTGTTGTTCTTGTCGTTGGGCGTTTTGTTGGTGATATTGGCGAAACAGAAGGGAATGGTTCTTCCTACAGCTGGCGATGAACTCTTACCCATGTTTGCATCAACGGGGACATTGGGACAGTCTGTCTTGGTGTTGTTTTCGTTGGGTATCATTGCAGCTTCTTTCTCCAGTGCCGACTCAGCCCTGACCGCCCTGACCACGAGTTATTGTGTGGATATTTGTGGGCGTGAGGGTGATGAAATCCTTCGTAAACGTGTGCATGTAGGAATGGCAATTGTGTTTATAGCCTTTATCCTGCTGTTTCGTTGGGTTGGTTCGTCAAGCGTGATAGATGCTATATATATAATGTGTGGATATACGTATGGTCCATTGTTGGGATTGTTTGCATACGGATTGCTCACCAAGCGTCGCACTTACGACAAGTTTGTGCCGTATGTTTGCATAGCTTCGCCATTGATTTGTTTTTGCTTAGACTATGTGGTAGGAGAGATATGGGGGTATCGGTTTGGCTATGAATTGCTGATGCTGAATGGATTGCTGACGTTCTTGGGATTGTATGCTTTGTCCGAGATCTCTGAGAACTCTGAGATCTCTGAGAACTCTGAGAACTCTGAGACCTCCGAGCTCTCCGAGTCCTCAGAGCCTCGCAATCTCTAACTGTTCAGATACCTCTCTGCTTCCAAGGCAGCCATGCAGCCACTTCCCGCAGCTACGATTGCTTGGCGATAGTGTGGGTCAGCACAGTCACCCGCGGCAAACACACCAGGGATATTGGTGCGTGGTGTTCCGTTGATGGTGCGTATGTATCCCGTCTCGTCCAAGTCGAGCCATTCCTTGAAAATGTCAGTGTTGGGCTTATGTCCGATGGCAAGGAAGAAACCGTCAATGGGAAGGTCGTAACGTTCTTCATCTGGTTCACCCTTCCTTCGTACAACGTGAGCACCCTCTACGCCATTATTGCCGTAGAGTCCTACGGTGTTATGCTCGAAGAGTATCTCAATCTTCTCGTTTTCTGCCACCCTGCGTTTCATCACGTCGCTGGCACGTAAGTAAGGCTTGCGCACAATCATGTAAACCTTCTTGCACAACTGTGCAAGGTAGAGGGCTTCTTCGCAAGCAGTGTCGCCTCCACCTACAACGGCAACGGTCTTCTTGCGATAGAAAAATCCGTCGCATGTGGCACAAGCAGATACTCCTTGTCCGTTGTATTTCTTCTCATCGTCCAATCCCAAGTATTTGGCACTGGCTCCCGTGGCAATGATTACACTGTCGGCTTCCACCTCCACACCTCTATCTGTAGTGATGACATACGGTTTGTTGGAGAAGTCAGCTTTCACGATGATGCCGTCTCTGATGTCAGCACCAAATCGTTTAGCTTGCTGTTGCAAGTCCATCATCATCTGATTGCCATCCACACCTTCTGGATAACCAGGGAAATTTTCGACGATGGTGGTTTGTGTGAGTTGACCTCCCATTTGCAAACCGCAATACAATACGGGTTGTAAATTAGCCCTGCCTGCATAGATGGCTGCCGTATAGCCAGCAGGTCCGCTACCTATGATGAGGCAGCGTACGCTCTCTCTTTGTTCCATATTCTTGTCTTTTAAATGAAGAATAAAAAATGAAGAATGAAAAATCGGCTAACACATCAATTACATGAGAGAAAACTCATTGTATAGATGCTTACTTGCGCAATCCTTCATTCTTCATTTCAATTATTTCAGCAACTCCTCGATTTGTGCTGCAATCTTCTCAATGTTTTCCGTAGGTTCGAAACGTGCTACCACTTGACCTTTCTTGTTGATCAAGAACTTGGTGAAGTTCCATTTGATGTCTGGCTTCTGCTTGTAGTCAGGGTCAGCTTTTGAAAGCATATCTTCAAGAATAGGAGCGATAGGATGACTCATATCCCATCCGGCAAATCCCTTTTGTTCTTTCAAGAACTTAAACAAGGGGTCAGCGTCTTCGCCATTTACCTTTACTTTCTTGAAACGTGGAAATTCCGTACCAAAATTCAACTTGCAAAACTCATGGATAGAGTCATCTGTGCCAGGAGCTTGCTGTCCAAACTGGTTGCATGGGAAGTCTAAGATTTCAAAACCTTGTGCATGATACTTTTCATAGAGTTTCTCCAATTCGTCGTATTGGGGTGTGAAACCACATTTTGTGGCAGTGTTGACAATGAGGAGCACCTCGTTTGCATACTCTTTTAGCGATACTTGTTTACCTTTTCTGTCTTTAACAGAGAATTCGTATACAGTTTTCATTATTTAATATGTTGATAAAAATGTATCGCAAAGATAGCGATTTTAATTTATAATTCATCATTCCTAACGCATAATTAATGTTTATTAGGGAATTTCCCTTTCAAGAGTAGGAAAATACCTATATAAATATATGTAAAATCCATTTGCAGATACAAATTAATTTTTTTAACTTTGCAAATAAGAATGGAAAGAGTATGTTTTAAAGAGAAAAATTATGAAAAAGATTACTACAAAATGGGTGTTCATCATCATGGCTTTCTTCATGCTTACAAGCTGTGACAAAGACCAGGAGATGGCTTATTATCTTGATGGCATTTGGCATGGAACAATCCGAGACAGTCGTGATATGTACGACGTGACAATGGAATTTATACAGTCGGGTATGTTCTCGTCATCGGGTTATGGATATGAGAAGGATTGTAGTTGGAGCGGACACGTCTCACGGGTGAGATTCGATTGGACGGTCGGCAACAGAAATATCTACCTGCGCTATAGTGATGGTACGAGATTCGTGATGGAATGTGACTATTTCCCAAAGTATGCAAGAACAGGTGAGAACTTTAGGGGAAGGATTTACGATGAGCGCTCGAAGGCTGACGTTGCTGACTTCCTCCTTACGAAGATTTATCTCCATGATGACAGGAGTAACAAGCAAGACTCCACCGTCGTGGTTGACAATAATAATGTTGAACTTAATCAAGAAGAAGTAAAATGAAAAAGTTTTTGTATGTAGCACTTTTTGCTTTTGTGGCATTTGCACCGGTTTTGTTCTCCAGTTGCGATGATGATCATTGGTATGATAATAGCTCTTGGAGAAGGTCTTGGTACGGCAGAAATGGTGGAAACAACAATAACAACAATAATGGTGGTTCTACCATTGAAGATGAAGGTGCTTGTCTGCTGGGTACCTGGGTGGGTGAGATGATTTACATGTATCCCAATGCTGATGGCAGTACGGGAAAGGCTCGTTTCAATGCCGAAATGGTGTTCCAAATGAATAAGAACAATTCATACACAGAAGGTGTGGGAACGGAGATTGACAGGGCTGGAGAACAAACACAGACATTGTCTTTCACATGGTATATTGATAAGTCTGGCAATATCTACGTCAGATACACTGATACGGGAAAGACCTTTATGCTTGATATCCTGAGCTCTTCCAAGGGATTCTATCTCGATAACTCGAAGTTTAATGGATTTATGGTTGCCCAAAAGGACGTGGAAGAGATTGAGTTTAACTTTACACGTAGTGGCAACAGCAATTCAAGACGTGCGCCTGCCAAATATACATTCAAGACAGATCTCACGGATGTTCCCTATCAACTTGTGAGAAGATAAAAATAAACTTGATAACATGTTATTTGAGTAATGTCCCACAGCCTGGGACTTTTGTCCCACGTGTTGGGACATTTATCCCAGGCTGTGGGACATTTCATGAATGTACGAAAGGAATGTCTTTAGAAATAATGTCTGAAACCAAAAGACAGTCCGATGGTGTTGTAACCATAATATTCATTTTTCTTCAGTTGGAATCCCTTTGGCTTTGAGAAACGATGGGAGATGAGATTTGCCTCAATTCCGATTCCCCATCTTTCGGAAAAGAGGTAGTCAATACCTACTTTGCTGAGAAATCCGAAACCAGATTGATTTGAACCTGCTAAATCGGATTCGTTATAGTGTGCATATCCTAATCCAATAGCTAAATTCCATCTGAACTTTGCCGTTGTGATGTAACTATAAACGAGGCTTGGACCGACATAAATCAAGTTGGCATCTATACCATCTCCAAATGATGTTCTGTTGTATTTGGCATTGATGCCAAGTCCGAGTCCTGATGTTCCTATGTGCTCATATTCCAAAAACAAGTCCATTCCGCCTTTGCTGTGTACTTCTCCATAGTTTGACAATACCTTTGACGTGATTCTTGAAATACCTATGCTGGCCTTGATTACGTTAAACGCTTTCCTCTTCTGTTGGTTGTAATATATTTGTGTGCCAAATGTTTCTTCATGCAAGAAGAGTGATGTAGAATCAATCTCATGATTGGTGATGTTAAGCATATTTCCCACGATTTGATGGCACGTGCTTGCCCAACTTGGTCTCTGGTGATTGGTGATTTGCAATCCATTGCCACCAATGGCAGCAGTCTCCTTTTTGGCAAGATACAGCACATAATCGTAATTGCACTTTGTGGTCGTACCGCGGTCTTTGATTTCTATATTGCCTAATATTTCGTGGGGTGGAAGAGGTACGTTTTCTTCAAATACCTCTACCGAATCGATAGGAAGGGCAGGATAGGTCTGAATGATGGAGGTGGTGATGCGGGGTGTACAACTTGTGATGGTGGCGCAAAGACATGCCCACGCCGTGAAATGTTTGAGACTTTTTCTACTTGTTGTCTTGATATATGAAATGATTCTCATGTCTGTTATTTGTTAAGGTTGAGCTTTTTTATTCTTTTAATTTGATATCTCAATATCGATTGTATGTCATTGGACGGATGTGGGATAGAATCAAGAGTTTTTTCGATGGAAAACAGTTGATTACCGTATTTATCAAACCCTTTCTTGACGGTAATGTCTTCATGTGTGTCTTCGATGTCTATTATGAATTGTGGTCCAAGGGCATATTTGTATTGTTGATATAGAATAGGAGGACTGTTGGTGAAAAGCATTGTCTTTTCACCTGCCTTCAATGGAGCATTGATTCGCTCGTAGTACCAAAATAAGTCGAGAATATCTCCTCGGTTGAGATGTTTGATAGGTAAGTCTTTTGGGCGTTTCTTGATGGGGTTTTTCCAAGTGCCAGGACAAACATATTGATCTACGTTAACGTCTATCACCTTACCGTTTGGCTTGATGATTCTCACTCCCATAAACGTCCTTCCACGTTTTTTGAGATAGATTTTTTTCTTGTATTCCTTGAGGTATGACCATTCGTTTACGCCATTAAAGTCATTAATCTTTACCCTGATTCGATAAAGATATGAGGTATATGAACCTGCTCCTTTGGAGAAAAATGTTCCAGCTAACCCCGTCATGATGAAGGGAGCCCATTCAATGTGCTTGTCACTGTTTGGGATGATGTTGGTCTCAAAATATTTGGCAAGAATGACAGAAGAACTGTCTCGGAACTTTTTGGGACAAACGGTATCAACGAAGTGAGGTAAATTCATTTCCCATACCTTTTGGCGAATATGGTCTGCGTATTGTGAATAATCGTCATCCAAATACATTCTGTATGCCTTGATGCCTTGGCTCACGTCAACGTTGTTGATTTGCGTGATTTGGTCTTGCATCCTGATGATACCTATGTTCTTGATAGCCATGTTACGATGGATGGTGACAAATCCGACGTGGCTGATTTTGACGATTGCATTTTCTACTTCACATGGGATGGTGAACCATCCGCTTTCATTGCTCACTCCCGTGGCTATCTTGGAGGTGTCATTGGGCGCAGTAATGCTGATGTTGGCATAACTGATGGGCGTGTTTCTGATATCTACCAATCTTCCCATGAGTTTGTATGGTCCTTTTACCCTACATTCCACATAGATGATGTTGCCTTCTAAGGAGATGTCCATAGGATAAAAGCCTACCACCGTATGAACGGCATCGGGTACACTCTGATTGTTGATGTCGCATGTAACTTTGAAATCTTCCAATTCATCATAGATGAAACTCACGTGCCAGTCTTCGCTTGCCTTGTCAATGGCGATAAGTGCATCCGATAATGAAACGTTTCGGAACGACTTGTTGATGCGCTGTGACATAGCATGTGATGCGGTCAACAAACTAATCAGTGTAAGTATGTAAATGGCTTTTTTCATTCTATGATTAATTTTTCTTGTTGACCTATCCGAATATGAAAGTGATTGAAATGATTGAGTTGCTTAACCACTTGTTCAAGGCTTTCTTCTTGATTCCATTGGAAGTATAGGCGCAAGTTACTTGCCTCCTTATTTTTGACATCAATTTCCACCTTATAATATATTGCTATCTGTTGGATGATTTGATAAAGTGCCTCGTTCTCAAAAATGATGGTGGTTGGCGAGGTAGAAAGGTTGTCCTCCTTTTGGATAATACCACTTGGATGGAGTGGAGTGGAAGGTGTGGAAATGGCTTGACGATGGTGATACCACTGAATGCCCATTGCCACGGCAATCACCATCATCGCTAATGCTAATAGTATGCCTATGAAACGGGCGGAAATCTTGTGACGGGCTTGTAAGATGTGCTTGTAAACGGCTGGAATGCTGATACCCATGATATGGGAGATTTCTCGATAGGTCATATTCTCGCCGTAGCGCAACAGAAAAATCTTCTTGGTTTTAGGCGACATCTTGCTTTCTGCATAGTTGATAATGTCTATTGCATCAAGGGTGTCGGGAGTTTCATCGGGCTGTTCGTAGTTTGATTCCGTAATGAGATACGTGCGTGCCTTTTGTTGTACTTGTTTATGCTTGATGATGTCTTGGCAGCGATGGCGAACACTTGAAAGTAAGTAACTTTTCCACTGAGTAGCATCACCATCATCAATGTGGTCAACTAACCAAGTGAATATGTCACTTACCACGTCTTTGGCCTCTTCTTCATCGTGTAGAATGGAATATGCCAATTGATACATTTCTACATGATAGAGATTGTAGAGATGTTCTATCTTCGTCTGTTTATTATAACCGTTTTTTCCCATAATCTATATATAAGACGAGAAACAATCCGAATTTTAACCTCCTATAAGATAAAATTTTCAAGAAAAAAACGGTGGGCGGGATTTATGTTTAGTGTTTAATGTTGAGTGTTGAGTGTTTAGTGAAAGTATGACTATTTTACACTAAACACTCAACACTAAACACTCAACAATTTAAGCCTTCTTCGTCAGTTCCATGGTGTCGCGAGCGATGACGATTTCCTCATCGGTCGGCACCACCCAAACTTGAACCTTTGAGTCAGGAGCAGAAATGAGCTTTTCTTCGCCACGGCAGTTGTTGGCTTCCTCGTCCATCTTTACGCCAAGGAATTCCAAACCAGAGCAAGCGCCCATACGTGTGCTGATTTGGTTCTCACCAACACCAGCTGTCCATACGATAACGTCAACACCACCCATTGCAGCTGCGTATGCACCAATGTATTTCTTGATGCGGTAGTTGTACATGCGCAATGCCAATTGAGCGCGTTCATTGCCTTCTTTAGCTGCATTCTCTACGTCACGCATGTCGCTTGAGATACCCGTGATACCGAGAACACCACTCTCCTTGTTGAGGAAGTCTGCCATTTCCTGTGGCTTCTTGCCCAACTTCTCCATGACGTATGTCACGGCACTTGGGTCGATGTCGCCAGAACGAGAACCCATCATCACACCAGCCAATGGGGTGAGTCCCATAGATGTATCGATAACCTTACCGTCTTTGATAGCAGCAACGGAAGCACCGTTACCGATGTGGCAAGTGATAATCTTCAAGTCCTTGATGTCCTTGCCCATCAACTCTGCTACGCGGTGAGAAACATAGCGGTGGCTCGTTCCGTGGAAACCATAACGGCGCACGTGATATTTCTCATACAATTCGTAAGGAATGGCATAGAGATAAGCCTCTGGTGGCATGGTTGCGTGGAAAGCATTGTCGAACACCGTTACCTGTGGTACGTTAGGCATCAGGTGATCAACGGCACGAATACCCTTCAAGTGACCGGCGTTGTGAACAGGTGCTAAGTCGCAAAGACTCTCAATGCCAGCCTCTACACCTTCGTTGACGATGCAACTCTTCTCAAAGAGGTCGCCACCTTGCACGATGCGGTGACCAACAGCATCAATCTCGTCAAGGCTCTTGATTGCTCCATACTCCTCGCTAAGCAATGTCTGGAATACGAAGTTCACGCCTTCCTTGTGGTCAGGCATGTCGTGCATGAGGATTTTCTTCTCTCCGTTGGGTAACGTTAATTTCAAAAATGCATTGTCGAGGCCAATACGTTCTACGCCTCCTTGTGCCAATACAGACTCATCATCCATATCGTACAATTTGTACTTGATGGATGAAGAGCCGCAGTTTAATACTAAAATTTTCATGTTTCTTAAATGAAGAATGAAGAATGAAGAATGAAGAATCGTGTTGATGAGATTCTTTGTTTCTCCAACTTCATTCGGTTATAATGTTTTATTTTTCTTTGTTGTCTTTATAGAGGAAACCAACAACGCAATCAATTCGCTGCAATCTTTGGCTATACTCTCAAATTCTTTATCTGTTAGATAATTTGTATCTTTTAAGAGATTGAGCCAATTCATGGTTTCGTTGTCCTCCTTGAGTGCAATGGAAAGCTTTGAGATGAAGTCTGAAGGACTCTGAGCAAATTCTGACTCATGGACGTTGGCAGATATCGATGTTCCAGATCGCAGTACTTGTTTATAAATGGAAGCTAATCTCCAATCGTCATTTGAAAGATGAAGGAACATATTGACAATCCTTATAGCAAAAGCATAACTCTTGGTGTGTAATACAGATCCTTCTCTTTTATAATGAATTATCTCCACGCAAATTTATTCTTCATTCTTCATTCTTCATTCTTCATTTTTCATTTTTTACTTCTTAGCGTCCATTGCTTGGCAAGCGGTGATAGCTACCATATAGTAGATGTCATCTACCGAACAGCCACGGCTGAGGTCGTTTACGGGACGGGCGATACCTTGGAGAATAGGGCCAATGGCGATAGCGTCACCTAAGCGTTGTACGAGCTTATAACCGATGTTTCCCACTTCGAGGTTGGGGAATACCAATACGTTAGCCTTTCCTGCAATGTCACTGCCTGGAGCCTTTTTAGCACCTACGGATGGAACCAATGCGGCATCTGCCTGCAACTCACCGTCAATCTTCAGGTCGGGAGCAGCTTCCTTTGCCAAACGAGTGGCTTCAATCACTTTGTCGCATACCTCATGCTTTGCACTTCCCTTGGTGGAGAAACTCAACATGGCAACACGTGGCTCTGCAAATCCTGCTACACTCTTGGCTGTCTGTGCCGTGCATATTGCAATCTGTGACAATTGTTGGGCATCGGGCATTGGAGTAACAGCTACGTCACCTACCACGAGTACGCCATCCTCACCATATTGCTTCTCCTTGGAGATAAGCAGCAATCCGCCTGATACACAAGTGATGCCAGGAGCGCATTTGATAATCTGAAGAGCAGGGCGAAGGGTGTCGCCAGTAGTGGAGAGAGCTCCGGAGATCTGACCGTCAGCACCTTCGGTCTTGATAATCATACAACCTAAATAGAGTGGATTCTTCATCAATTCACGAGCTTGCTCGATGGTCATACCCTTCTTCTTACGAAGTTCTGCAAGCAGTTGTGCATATTCCTCGCTCTTGGGATTGTTCTCAGGATCGATGATGGTAGCCTTGTCAACACTGTTGAGTCCCCATTCTGCTGCCAATTTCTTGATTTCATCGGGGTTGCCAATCAGGATGATGTCTGCAATGTCTTCTGCCAATACACGGTCGGCTGCACGTAAAGTGCGCTCCTCGGTTGCTTCGGGGAGAACGATGCGCTGCTTGTTAGATTTTGCACGCGCAACAATTTGTTGTAATAAATCCATAGTTTGCTATTTTTTGAAAATAAATATTGTTTCAAAGGTTTGATTTGCAAAAGTAAGAAAATAAATCGACATACATCACCAATGCATCATAATTTTTCCTAAAAGTGTTTTGTCAACCACATTATTTTATTACTTTTGCATGTAAATAACTGAAATGATATGAAAACATTAGCTTTGATTGTTGCAGCATTGTTTTGTGTAGGAGTAAACGCCATCACTCTTCCAGTGAAAGGACACGTCGTAAAACCTTCCGATCCCATGATTCAATACGTGGGACGAGTGAGTATGCAAAATCCATCTGTTGCCAGATTTAATTATCCTGGTACACAGATTATCGCTGCTTTTGAGGGTACGTCATTGAAAATGATGGCAAGACCGGAGAGTGGTTATTTCATGGCGCAGATAGACCAAGCAGAACCGTTTAAGGTGGGGTTCAATGCCAAAAAAGATTCTGTGGTGACGTTGGCAACGGCTCTTCCTAATGGCAGACATACTGTCAAGCTTATGTATATCATCGAAGGCTTGTTCCGCCAACCGGAGTTTCATGGATTCGTACTTGATGAAGGGTGTTCGTTGGTACAGCCAAATGCTTTGCCAGAGCGGAAAATTGAGTTTATTGGCAACTCCATCACGTGTGGCTATGGGGTGGAGAGCATCACGATGAACGACCCCTTTGAAGATGAAACGGAAAATCACTACCTGACATACGCCACGCTTACTGCCAAAGCATTGAATGCCCAACACACGGCAATAGCAAGAAGTGGCATTGGCGTGTATCGCAACTATGACGGACCTAAGACGGGGTCGAAGGAGAATATGCCTTGGCAATATGAATATACCTTGTTCAACCAGCATGATGAACAATGGGATTTTTCTCGATACCAACCGCAACTTGTGTGTATCAACCTGGGAACGAATGACTTATCTACTAATAATTACGATATTCGCTTGTATGAAAAGGCTTATCGTGGATTCCTTAAAACAGTTCGTCAACATTATCCTAATGCCAAGATTGTCTTGCTGACGGGACCGATGTTGGGTGAGAAGGAGGCTTCGCAACAACGAAAGGTGCTGAATGCCATCAAAGACGATTGCAATAAGGCTGGTGACAAGGAAATTTATCGTTTCGACTTCAGTTTCCAAACGGGTGATTTGATGTATGGTGCCTCATGGCATCCCAGCTATTGGCAACACCAGAAAATGGCTGGCGAATTGATTGCCTTCCTCCGTCCATTGATGGGCTGGTTTTGATGGTGTGGTAGTTTTACCTGAATGTCTGGGTGATTTGGTAGTTGAAGACCATTGCTTGTAAAATCCTCCTTACAATGGGTCAACATCGAAGAATATTTGCATGGCAGCATATTGCTTGTCTTGCATGAGTTGTTTTTGGCATAGTCGGAGATATTCGCGCACTCGTTTCAAGTCGATTCCATTTTCTAATTTAATCATAATCTTGCGAATGCTCAGCGATTTCACACGTGCCACGGCGGGCTTGTCTGGACCTAACACCCTGTCTGCAAACCAATGGCGTAACAATCCACTCATGTAAATGGCACCAGACTCTACCACGTTTTCGTGTCTGTGTTTCATGTAAACATATACCAAATGGTAGAATGGGGGATAGTGAAATGCTTTTCGCTCTTCCAATAAATCCTGATAAAACGATTGGTAATCGTTGTTCACAACTTGTTGAATGACAGGTAACTCTATGTTCTTGGTTTGCAATAATACCAAACCACGTTTCCCCTTACGTCCTGCCCTTCCGCTTACCTGCGACAACATCATAAACGCATGTTCGTAGGCTCGAAAGTCGGGATAGTTTAACATGCTGTCAGCATCGAGGATGCCAACCACGGAAACATTATCGAAATCTAATCCCTTGCTAATCATCTGTGTTCCTATCAACACGTTGGTGCGCCCCGTAGAAAAGTCTCGGATGATACGCTCGTATGCGTTGCGGGTTCGGGTGGTGTCTAAGTCCATTCTCGCCACACGTGCTTCTGGAAATATTTCCATGATTTCATCTTCCACTTTCTCCGTGCCATATCCTCGTCCCTTCAAATCCTTATTTCCACAACATGGACATTCGGTAGGTACGGCATAAGTAAATCCGCAATAGTGGCACGTGAGTTGGTTCATGTTTCGATGAAAGGTGAGACTCACGTCGCAATGCTCGCATTTAGGAACCCATCCGCAGGTCTTGCATTCTATCATGGGAGCAAAGCCACGACGGTTTTGAAACAAGATGACTTGCTTTCCAGCATGAAGGGCTTCACGCACGGCTGCCAGCAACTGTGGAGAAAACGACCTTTTCATCATCTTTCTGCGCCGCAGGTCTTTTACATCTACCAATTGTATCTCTGGTAATGCGATATCCTTGAAGCGTGATTTTAGTTCAACCAATCCATATTTGCCTTGCATGGCATTGAAATAGCTTTCCATGGATGGGGTCGCCGTTCCTAATAATACCTTTGCCTGACAATCCGAATACATGTGAGCCAACATGATTGCTGCACTACGGGCATGGTAGCGAGGAGCGGGCTCTTGTTGTTTGAATGATGTCTCATGTTCTTCGTCAACTATCACCAATCCTAACCGATGGAATGGGAGAAAAATGGCACTTCGTGCCCCTAATATCACCTGATAGGGATTCTTGGAGAGTTGTTTGTTCCATATCTCCACCCGCTCATCATCGCTGTATCTGCTGTGGTAAATGCCCAATTGGTTGCCAAACACCCTTTTAAGTCGTTCCATCATCTGAACCGTAAGAGCTATCTCTGGCACGAGGTACAACACTTGCTTCCCTTCTTGCAGTGTCTTTTGTATCAGGTGAATGTATAATTCGGTCTTACCGCTTGAGGTCACTCCATGAAGCAGCACTACATTCTTTCTCATCATCTGAAACACCACTTGATTATAGGCATCTTGTTGGGCAATGTTCAGTTTCTTGATGTTTTCCAAATGTACCTCTCCGTCGTTGGGCAATCTTCCCACTTCTCGCTGATATGTATAGAGAATGCCTTTGTCTATGAGTGACTTGATACTTGGAAGTGTGCAGTGACTCGCATTCATCAACTCTTCTCGTGTTACTTCCTTGATGACTGGGACAACTTGCTTGTCATCATCAATGCCATCCCATCCCGTTATCGATAGGAAGTCAATCAGTGTCATCCGCTGTTTGTCGGCTCGCCCCAACATATTCAAGGCTATGTGTAAGGCTTGTTCACTGCGAAACTTTTCTGCCAATCCTATATAGGTTTCCATCTTGGGGCGATAACCTTCTTCCGCTTTTAAGCCAGAAGGCAATGCAGCCTTATACACCTCACCGATGGGCGACATGTAATAATCTGCAATCCAAGTCCACAACTGATATTGCTGGGGTAGGAGAATAGGATGTTCATCTAAAATGCTTACGATGTTTTTTACCTCAAATGCGGGCTTTTCATCGTGTACCTTCACTGCAATGGCAGTGTACATCTTGGTTTTACCCAATGGCACGAGTACGCGCATTCCCAATCTTACCTTTTCCGCCATTTCATCGGTAACGGAATAGGTAAAGAGTCCTTCCAAAGGCAGTGGTAATATGACATCAACATACTTCATCAACTGCAAAGGTACAAAAAAAAAGCAGATGACAAATATGCGCATCTACTTTTTTATGGATTGGTGATGGTAGTGTATCGTTTACGCTTTGCAAACATCATGTTAACCGTAAGCAAACATGGTGTTTAGAAATAGTATGCGGCACTGATTTGCCACGAATTGTAATTGCCGTTCCATCCGTCAGCAACAGCTTGGGTGGCAGTCTTCCACGTTACCTCACCCGTTTTGCTTACTCCTACGTTATAATTGGCAGACAGTTGCAGATGTCCTAACGCTACGCCAGCTCCCACATTTACGCTAAATGTAGAGTTCTTCAGTCGCCACATAGCTTCGCTGTCATCAGACAGGTTTTGTTCTTTGTCACCAATGGCAAAGCCCAACTGGGGACCGGCAAATCCAAATAGACTGAAATTGGTTCCCAGACCAATGGTATATCTCAATGCCAACGGCACGATAATCTGCTTCGTCTTTAGTGTGTTTGCTTGTCTTGAACCTGCTGATACATTGGCGAAATAGAGGTCTATTTTTGCCTCACGTTGATTATACAGTGCTGCTAAGTCGATACTCATACCAGGAAGAGGGATGGAAATATTCAACGTGGGACCTACATACCATCCCATGCGGTTGTCTGAATTGAACACGTCATTCTTGAATGACAGTTTCGCCAGATCCATTCCACCCTTTACTCCAAATCTCACTTGGGCATTGGCAGTAAGTGCTACAAGCACCAGACAAAACGAAATTAATATCTTTTTCATCATTAATTATATAAGGAATAAAGATTATCAGAAGTTAAGGAGTATAGACAGATGTCTGTTAGTGTCTCTCTCTTCTCACGGTCACTCTTGCTGAACCAGAACTTGACGAACTCTTCGAGCGTCTGTTAGAACTCTTCTTCACTGTCGTTCCTGAAGAATCACTATTCCTGCGAGTAGATTTCTTACTCTTCTTTACCTTCACGTTGGCTTGCGCATTGGCGATGGAATCGAGTGAATCTGCCTTTTGTGGGTCGCCCCATATATGCTTCTCAAACTCTTTCAACTCAGCCTCAATGCGTCGTTGTTCCTTCGACATGGCTGTTGAGTCGTTATTGCAATATTGTGCCAGCGTCTGTCCCAGCATATTGGTGGTCTTGTAAATCTTTCCACGATATTTGTTCATGGCGAAGAAGTCATCTACGCTCATCGTTGCGGCATTGTTCAGATTGCTGGTCATGATGGTCTGCTTGGCAAGAAATGGTGCCAAGTCGTCATACTTCACCCAAAACAGTGGATACTTGGCTGCACCATCACCGAAATCATCTTCTCTCACCATGATGGGGCAGAGTGCTAACACCTTGGTATGGAAAGAAGAAGTGGCTTGGTCGTAATAGGCACTCTCCTTCAGGTAATAGGCTGTTACTTCTTTCGATGGGATATCGCTGTCGTCTAAGTGTACTCCTCTGTTGGTACGCTCATAATATATATGGTAATCATCGAGAAACTGCAAGGGTTTGATTCTCGCTGAGTCTGTAAACACCTCGTTTCCATCCATCCTATATTCGTATGCTTTCACCATTCCACGCATAATCAACCTGAACATATAGGTAAACAGATTCATTTGCGTTCCTACGGGCTCTGTGGGGTAATACAATCCCGCATTGGCATCTTCCGTGAGTACTATCTCCCGATAGATGTCGCGTCGCCACACCACGTCTTCCGACATGGTGGCTTGCGTAGGGAATGAAATCTGCGCACGTGTGGTGATGGTATTTGCATTCGACTTATTCTGTTGGCTTGCCGCTTGTTGTTGTGTACGTCTGCGTTGCGGTTGTGCCATCATGCTCATCGGTAAGAAAGTGAGTACGTAAAAGAGCAATAATGCCTTTGCCGATACTCCAAACTTAGAATGACAAACTGACCTCTTCATATTTCTGTTTTTATTTAATTTTCGTTTTCCATCAACTCCTGTTGTCATAGAGTTGCATTATTTCACGATAACTTCCATCGCTCCGGGCAATGTACGTGTGATACCGTCGGGACCGATGGCTTGAACGCCACGGATATAGAATCGACGACCACGTGACAGCTTGCGGAACGAGTCTTTTTGTCTGCCAGAGAAATGGTTGCCGTCAGATGCGAGGGGTACTGCATTTCCCATGTTGTCGAAGAACACGGTTTCAAACGATAACACCTTGAATGGGATGTCGAGCAATCCGTCATCTATGGCGGCACTCAACGTACTCATGCCCATCAACGAGGCTTTAGCTAAGCCACCACCTTTATATCGGTCGTCACCGATAACCACGTATGGCGTTGGATCGGGCAACTTACGCACTTTAAATGTCACCTGTGCCATCTGCCTGCTTTTTCCCTTGTCGTTGGCAGTTACGGTAAACGTCACGTCTTTTCCTACTGCAGCTGGCACGGCTACATAATGTCCGTCACCCTTGGCAGAAAGCGTTCCGCCACTCATCGATACCGAAACGGCATTTTGTGGTACACCTGGCACACTCACGCTCATGGGGTTACTGTATCCCGCATAGAGCACGTTCATCAAGTCGGCTGCCACGGTGGCTCCGCTTGGTGCAGGTATCACGCTGTACTTCTGCAAGAAGTCGCGACGGATGCTTTCGCCCGCTGCGTTGTGTGTCAGCAGATAGCCGCCAAACGAATGCTCGCCTACACCACCTGCGGTAAACGAGTATTTGCCTGTGCTGTTGATGCGGTTGCCATTGATATAGATTTCTGGTGTCTGCGTGGTATCTACTGCTGCCATCACGATATTGGCAGAGAAGGTCTCGCCAGGGTAGAGGGTGGTCTTTTCGGGAATCACGAAAGCATCCAACTTGTTCACGCGGATGTCTTTCACGTCGATGTTTGCCACTAATGTATGCAGCACCTCACCTTCTGCATAGCGGATGTCGCTCTGCAATTTCGACAACAATGTCACTGCCGCTGCCACGGGCATGTCTTCAAACATGTATTCCTGCCAGTTCTTACCCATCGTATGGGCGGTCTTGGGCAGTTCCGTGGTCAGGTTGTTGGATATGATGTCTCGTTGCTGCTGGTCGGGAACCATCTTCAATATACGTTCACGATATGAGTTGATGGCATTGTACAATTGTCGTCCCTTACCCGTGCCTGGAGCCAGCATCACGAACGATGCAGCCTCTAAGTCTTCCTTGTTTCTGATATTGTGTATGTCAGCTTTCTTTCCGTCGGCTTCCTTGACGATGGCTTCCTTCAACTCTTGCGCAAAGTTGTAGATAGAGTCACTCATCTGCCTCACTTGGCTGGCTTTCTCATACCAAGCCTTCACTTTCGAGGGGTTGAGTTTCATCTGCTCGTCAAAGTCCTTGTATATCGACGCATTCTCCTTCGATGAGTTGGTTGTCGTGCGGTTCAGGCTTTCTTCCACAACGGAGAATCCGTTGAGCACTTCCGTAGAGACGTTCAACGCAAGCATCGCCATCAGCACCACATACATCAGGTTGATCATCTTCTGGCGAGGAGATACGGGTCTTTTCTTGATTGCCATATTATATTGTTTTGTGGGATTTTATTGTGGAAGGTTGTCCTGTCCTCCAAGCCCATCTTGTGCGTTCATCTTATTCAGCCCGGTTCTTGGCATGTTCACGGTCATTGCCTCTATCATTCGGGCGTATATCTTATTCAGTTCGCCAATCTGCTCTGCCATCTTCCTGCTTTGCTCGTTGATTTGGTCGATGGTTCCGATTTGCTGACTGGCTCCCTTGAGTTGCATTTCATATACTTTGCAGATGCCGGTAAGTGTACGGTTGAGGTTCTCCATCTCCTCGCTGTCGCGGGTGAGTCGTTCACTTTGTTCTGATACCTTCCCTAACATCTCGGTCAGTTTCTTGAGCTCTTCCACATAGTTGCCTTGTGCCTCTGCCATATCGGGTGTGATGTCTTGGTTCTCTGAAATCCATGCTCCAGAACCGCCAATGACTGTACCGCCGATGTTTCCAGCACCACCGATACCGCCAATATTACCTGTACCTCCGATATTTCCCATTCCTCCGGCAACGGCAGCTGCTATGGCCTCACCGCTTTCACCAGTTTCAGATGGTTGTATAGAGCCCATGCCGCTACCACCAGCATTGCCACCGCCGCCGATGATAATGGTACCGCCAATTCTTGAGTTCTCCGAGTTCTCCGAGTTCTCCGAGTTCTCCGAGTTCTCTGAGTTCTCTGAGTTCTCCGAGTCCTCCAAGTGCGTAGGCAGGTCTCTGCCCTCTGCAGTCTTGTCGAAGGGCCGGTCAAAGGCTGAGATAAAGAACACGAACACCTCCGTTCCCATTCCGAGGAACAAGAAGAAGTTGGCTCCAGGCAAGTGGGTGAGCTTAAACAACGTACCCAAAATCACGATAGAGGCACCCCAGCTATAAGCATAGTTCAGGAAGGTCTGCCCTGGAACGCTATCCATCCACTTCTGCAGACGATAGACGATATTGAATTTACTGTACTTGGTCATCTTTTCTTGCTCTTTGTTTGTTTCTGTTTTGTACTTGTGGTGTTAGCCAAGCTTCTCACACAACGGAAGCCGATGTACGAACGGGGTTGGTTTTGGTATTCCCATGTGCGCCATGCGCTACGGATATAGCTCTCCGGGTCTTTCCACGAACCACCTCTCACGCTCTTCTTCTTCAGTCTGTATGGGTCTTCCTTTGCTGCCTTGTACTCCAATTGCGGATTCAAGTCGTTCATGGCATCTACGCCCGCCTCCGTATAGATGGTGCTGGTCCATTCTGCTACGTTACCTGCCATGTCAAACAAACCGTTCGAGTTGGCGGAGTAGATACCCGTCTTGCTGGTTATCAGGTTTCCGTCCTTCGTATAGTTACCACGGTCGGGCTTGAAGTTGGCAAAGAAACATCCGTCGCCACTCTTCACAGTGGGATTATCCCACGGAAACTCGTTCTGGTCTCTGCCACGTGCGGCATATTCCCATTCTGCTTCCGTTGGCAGACGATAGCGTTGTACGTATCGTGCCTCTGGTCCGAGTCCTTTCAACAGGTAGTCGGTACGCCAAGCACAGAAGGCATTGGCTTGTTCCCAACTCACTCCCACCACGGGATAGTCGTTGTAGGCTGGATTGGAGAAGTAGTTGCGCAGATACATCTCATTGTCGGAGTTCTGGAAATCGTTCACCCAACAAGTGGTGTCTGGGTATATATTTATAATATAGGTGTTCAAGAAATCCCACGGTCCGCTCAATGGTCGGTTGATGGTTTGTCTGACAATACGCCCTTCATCGTCCACGTAAGCCGTATCCTTAGAAATCATCACCACCTCGTTGGGATCTACTACCACGTCAGTATTCAGGTTGCGTTCCTCTGGGTTCAACCTGTTCCTTCTCAATGCGGCAGTGGTATAGTCGTACACCTCGTAACGATAGTTCAACTGGTTGCAATCCAGCAATTTCTCTCCTGTTACGGGATTCGTCTTATACAAGCTCTCTATGGCACGTTGCTCATCCTCGTTGGGTTTGCGAGGCAATTGCTTCTTCCAGTTCAGGTGTGGTTCCACGGGGTCACCGTTCTTGTCTTCGGTAATCATGTAACTCTCGTCGCCACCGTAAGAGGGGTCGGCGAGGCGAGTGCGTAAGATACTGTCGCGCACCCAATTCACAAACTGCTTGTATTGTGAATTGGTAATCTCCGTCTCATCCATCCAAAAACCGTCAATAGACACATCCTTCACAGGGGTTTGCTTTCCCCATAGGCTGTCTTGCTCCTCTATACCCATGCGAAGCCAACCGCGGTTGATGCGGGTCATGCCGTATGGCGTGGGTTCGGCAAACGCCTTGCCACCTACGCCCACTACCTCGCCGCCTCTTCCCGACGACGATGCCGACTTACTGCCCATACATCCCGTGATAGCCATCGTGAGTATCACTGCGCAAAAAGCCAAAGCATTTCTTCTCATATATATTCTGTTTTCAATCTTCAATTTTCAATCTTCAATTTTCAATCTTCAATCAAAGAATCCTCACGCTCTTATGGCGATTCCTTCCTTTCTTTACCAAGTTGATATCGGTCTGATACCCGATAAAGATTTCGTGGCTGCCATTGCCAGGGTTGATAGCCGAGGTGTACAACTCATAGCTATATCCCAACTGGATGCCATGTACATTGCCGCCAATAAGGAATGTCACCGAGTTGGTTGGACTATAGGCAACACCCGCATACATCATCTTCTTGTCGTTGGTGTAAATCACCCTTCCCGTTACGTCGCCACGGTATGCCACCATGTCGGTACGGAACAAGAACGATGTCTTTATTGCTAAAAACGGATTTCTCAACTTAATATTGTATCCGCCTGTCAAATAATATGTACGGTCTATCTTCAGCTCGTTTGTTTCACCCAATTCTACGAGGGGTGCCGTGAGGTGCTTGCCAGATACACCCACATACCAGTTTTTGCGCAGGTAATACAGTCCGAAGTCTAAGTCAAAGGCGTTTCCGTTTACATCTGCCTTGGTAAACACGGGGTCTTCGGTTCTCTCCACGTCCGCCTTCGATCCGTCAAACTTCTCGCTGAGCATTCCCAGCTGTACGCCATACGCCAACATACCGCCAGCCAACTTATGGCGAATGGCATATTGCACCGCCAAACGCTGGTGATTAAACAGTCCAATCTTGTCGCTCATCAGTTGTGCGCCCACGCCGTGATAGGTCTTCAGGGCATAGAATGGCATGTCTGCGGCGAAGTACATGGTCTGTGGATTATGGGTAAAACCAGCCAAGTCGAGCGCATAAGCAGCGGTCACGTTCAGTACCGACTCCTTACCCACCGACGCAGGGTTGAACGATGGTTCCATGTCGAAGTAATGTGAGAAGGAAACATCATATTGCGCATGTCCCAATGAAGACACCGCAACAACCATCAGGATAAGTAATTTGCGTTTAAACACGAAATAATAACGCAAGCCCCCTCCCTTTTATTGTATCGTTCCCCCCATTTTTTTCCTCTCATACTCCTTCGGTCAAGAACTTTCTTAGGTGTAGGTGGATAATGCCATTGTCATCAGCACGTGTAACTAATGGAGTCATGGAAATGACATACTTGGGATAATTATCTTTGATGGCACGAAGACGGCCAAATTCTCGTTCACGTGTGGCATTGTCGGCAATGATGTATGATGCTTGAATGTACACCTTTCGTCCTTCTGGTTTCGTACAGACGAAATCCACCTCACCAACTTGTAGTTGTCCAACCGTTACGTCATATCCAAGACGGATAAGATGATTATAAATGATGTTTTCGATAACCTTCTCAATGTCACCTTCACGAGAACTGCCCGCCAGCGCATTGCGAATGCCATTGTCCTCGAAATAATATTTGTCGTTGCTTTCAAACAATTTCTTTCCGTGAATGTCGTATCTGTTTACTTTATGGATGATGTAAGCATTGCATAAATATTTGATGTAATTGATGATGCCCGTAGAGGTGATGCTTTCACCATGACTCCTCATAAATTTGGCGATGTTGTTGGCTGAGATAATCTTTCCTGCATTGTCGGCTAAGAAACGCACGAGATTTTCGAGAAAAGGCGCATTGCGAATCTTGTTGCGCATAATAACGTCTTTCAATAGTACGGTGTGGTAAACATCTGCTTGGTATTGTCGTGCATCCTGTTCGTCAAGTCCTATCTTTAATAGCCCAGGCAATCCTCCAAACTGAAGATACAGGGAAAGCGTGTCGTCTGAGTCTGTTAATTGGAAAAACTGCATGAATTCCTCATAGCTCAAGGCTTGAACATATATTTCCTTGTATCTTCCTCCTATCCGTGTACTGAGGTCACTGCTGAGCATGTTAGAATTAGAGCCAGTGATGATGATTTCCACGCCAGGCTCCTCATAAAAACTACGAATGCTTTTTTCAAACTCATCTATTTCTTGGATTTCATCTATAAGAATAAAATTACTCATTCCCTTGGCAAGTCGCCTGTCGATATACGCATTTAAGTCTTGATACGTGTTGATGTCATCAAAGTCTTTTTTCTCTTTGTCGATGAAAATAACATTTGTTAGACTGTCTTTTTCTATCTTATTTCTGAATAGACGTAAGAGGTAACTTTTTCCTATTCGTCGCTGCCCCGTCAAAATGATAATTGTGTCTTTGCCGAGATACTTCTCTATTTTATCCAAATATTGTTGTCTTACTATCGCATTCATATATTTTTCATTGAAATACTTCGCAAAGATAACAATTTTATCTTTTATAAAAGACAAAATCTGTGATTATTTTCATTTTGTAGTCTAAAGAAGATGTTTATGTGGTGTTTGGCGCAAAAACATATCTCTCACCCCTTTTTATCTATCAATCATATTAAGAGGCAGGAAAGTTAGAAGCAAGAAGCAAGAGATTAGCTTTGTTTAGAGGTGAGAGGTGAGGGGTAAGAGGTGAGAGATATGTTATAGAAGCAAGTTAGAAGCAAGAAGCATGAGATTAGACTTTTCGATTGAGGGGAATCTTCAATTTTCAATCTTCAATTTTCAATCTTGAGAAATCTTCAATCTTCTCCAAAAAAATCTTTACTTTTTCTTGTGGAAACGAAAAAAATGATATAATTTTGTACCGATATATCGCCTTATTATAAGGTACGTGTGTACAATTATATATTTGATGAATAAAAATACAATATTTCCCAATACGAAACATTACAAAAAACATAACAGAGAAAGAGAATGAGAAGACTTATTTTGATTTTAGTTGTCATAGGTACGACCATCACGAGTATGGCGCAAAACGTGGAAGACAAGCTGTCTTCCAGCACCATGATGTTCCTCAGTGAGTTAAGGGGTGAAATCACGCTCCCCAAAGCTGATGACAGCTCTCAAGCCAACATGAAAAAGGCTAATGCACGTACTAATAGCACGGAAGATAAAACGTCTCGTTTCGTTCGCCCCATCGTAGAACCAGAATATGTCAATGGCATACAGATGATTTCTGCATTCCTCACCGTTTCTGACGGTGACTACTCCAAAGCGCAAACCCTCGGTGTCATCATCAGCGAGAAATTCGGAAACGTGGCTACCGCTCTTATCCCCACCGACAAAATCATGGAAGTGGCTGCTCTGCCTAACGTCACCAATATCGAAGTGGGAGAAATCATGCAAACACATAACGATCAACAGAGAACGCTCACTCGCGCATACGACGCCATTACCAATAGCAATGCAGCGCAAGCTCTTGGCATCACCTCTCCTTATACGGGAAAAGGGGTGATAGTGGGAATCATTGACCAAGGTATCGACTTCCAGCATATAGCATTTAAGGACAAGAATGGTAAGAGCCGTATTATTAGGGCATTGACTTTAAAAGCTGGTTCAACTTTAAATTATGACGTACACAGTACGGAAGAAGCCATCAATAATTTGACATACGACACTAATAATGCTGACCACGGAACGCATACCTCTGCAATAGCAGCGGGGTCGAGTGTCATCGTCAATGGCAATGATGTGACCGTTACCGATGACCATGCCAATGCCACATACGGGGGAATGGCTCCAGAAGCAGATCTCGTAATCATTGGTTTAAGGACAATCTCTACCACCAACATGGCTAATTCCATTAAACAAATATGTGCTTTTGCAGACAGACAAAATAAACCATGTGTCATCAATTTGAGCATTGGGTCTTTAGAAGGACCACACGATGGTACTGGTCCTCTTGCTTCTGCATTGGCAGATTGCGTGGGAGATAATCACATCATTGTGTTCTCTGCTGGTAATGATGGCATGAGAGCCAATAAATACGTGAAATTGGGTACTTCTAACGGTGGAGGATGCTACGCTACAGGAACATCTACCCTCAGTAAACCTATGATGGCAAACATTCAGCGTTCTTACGAGGATGCGGATGGTAACGTTACCTTAGATGCTCCCACAATTTTGGCATACGCTCGTACACCCAATGTGGCAACGTCGTTGAAATTCCACGTTGTAGATACCAGCACGGGGGCTGTGGTTTATAGCTCGAATGCGTACACTACCACCTCTGGACAAACCATCGACATCACGGGTTCTACAGGCTTGGCGCAATATTTCAAATCTACAACAAGCGATGCTAACCATCATGGAGAAAAGGGGAAAATTTATATATTGTCAAAGCAAAATTCCACCAATAAAAAATATTATTGGGAAATTTACGCTCCTGTGATGAGATCTACCTCTTTTACCACTGCCAACGGAATCAAGAAAGGTAAATATGCCTTCTGCATATCTATCTATCCTGCCAGTGGCAGCCAGTCTTCCATCATCGACTTATGGGAAACAGCAGAACATGGATGCTGGTTTGGAAATGACCTCACGCTGAACTCGTCTGCATACAATCTTGTCAATGGAAGCGACGACTGCTCTGTTAGCAACAACGCTTGCTATCCTAACGTGATTTCTTGCGGTGCTTACACCTCCAAGAATGTCACTACCGACTACACAGGAAATACAAATGACTTTACCGACTTGTTCCCCAACATTGGAGACCACAGCTATTTTTCGGGATGGCAAACGGCTGAAAGTCCTTTAGGCGTAGCCCTGCCTACTATCATGGCTCCTGCTGCAAGGGTTGTGTCGGCTGTCAATCATTATCATACAACCACTGTTGACAATGCCAGCTTTTATAACGCCAACAAGAAAGAAAACCTCATGGTCAACAACCAAAACTACCCATACGGCTTCATGGGTGGTACTTCTATGTCTGCCCCCTGCGTGTCGGGTATCATTGCACTATGGATGCAAGCATGTTTGGAGAAGGGCATTACGCCCACACCTGACTATATGAAAGAGGTAATGCAAAACACGTGGATTACTGACGAGTGGACCAATGGCACAGCAGAAGGCGCACATGGTGCCAAAACTTTCGGTACTCATGGCAAGATTAATGCTATTGCTGGATTGAGGTATATCTTGGGATTGCCCGAAACTCCTATCATTGCAGCCTCACCCACCACTCTCAATTTTGAGACTACCGTGGGCAATAGCGAGGAACTGACTTTCAATGTGGCAAGTGCTTATGTGAGAGATAACATCACGGCAACCTTGTCTGACGAGAGTGGTGTGTTTACCGTTTCTCCAACTACTATTACTCCAGCCGAGGCTAAGGAGGGCAAGACCATTACCGTGACGTTTTCCCCCACAGCCATAGGCACCTATACGGGTACGATAACGCTTGCATCTGATGGGGCAGAAAGTGTGAACGTCAACCTCAATGCCACCGCTACCAAGGCTTATCCTAACTATTTCGACGTGGCTATCAGTAGCATGGGGCTTTCTACACTTTACCTCGACTTCCCCGTAGAAATACCATACGAGACCGAACCCGACTTGTTGGGCGTGTATTACATCATAGGCATCAATGGTAAGGAACTGCGGGCGGCAAGGCTCAATAAAGACATCCCTGCCAATACGGGTGTCATCATACAAGGTAATTCGGGTACGTATCGATTCTACAAGACTGATTCTCCATCACCACTGAAATATCCGTCGCTTCTCTCTGGTTCCATCGAAGACATTACCCAAGCACAGGCTCTGGAGCAAGCACAGAAGAGCGGAACCATCTATACCTTGGGAAGGGGAACGGATAGCTACATCAACTTCTATCCATACGCTGAGCCCACGCTTCATGCTAACAAGGCATTCTTCATCTACGAGGATGAAAACAATGCAAAGTATTTCACGCTTAGCTTTAGTGGTGATGCAACAGGCATCCATCAGATAGACAACGACCGCAACGATGGCGCATGGTACACCATACAGGGCATCAGGCTCAATGGCAAACCTAACCAAAAAGGAATATATATATACAACGGCAATACACACATTATTAAATAATAAAAACATCAAAAGATTATGGAAAAGATTTTAAAGGAGTACATCAAGCCCAATATCAAGGTGAATGACTTTGCTTCGAGACACCATGTGTTGGGTTGGGAACTTGGCAACGGAACCACAGGTGAACAGTTAGGAAAAGGAAACAACACCTTCGACGAAGAGGAAGAATACGATTACGACGTAAATGTATGGGAATGGGAACGATAACACAACAATAAATAGAGTATTAACATTAAGAATTTAGTGAATATGAAAAAAGTTTTTTTATTCATGGCATTCTTGTTGGGAATGAACATGACGGCAGGAGCGCAGACTGCTTCTGACCATTATCTTGATATTGCGAACTATCAAACTGTTAATAAATTGGGATTTACTGATGCTAACGATCGTTTAACCAACTTGTCTTTATACACTGAATATCCAGATGACGGAGTGGCATGGCTGACAATGCCTTTATATGGAGCGTGTATTTCAGCTGGACAACATGGTTGGATTGAGGCTTCATCAGGAGAACATTTGACTGTAAAAGGAGCCTCATTTAACCGATGGATGGATTCCAATGGAACAAGTTCCTATCCTTTTGCAGGTAGTGATGCATACTTTAATACGATAACTAATACGTCTCGATGGGGAACCTCTAGC